>Ga0228535_1000107_pt1 | contig 258838 bp, 201 predicted proteins | sample SJ1metagenome_FD_168457 | JGI IMG/M metagenome (GOLD analysis project Ga0228535, IMG submission 168457) | Enriched culture of PCE-dechlorinating microbial communities from Ithaca, New York, USA - SJ1 | ecosystem: Engineered > Modeled > Simulated communities (microbial... > Unclassified...
TTCGATACACGCTTTTGCTGCCTCTATGCGTTCCTCGATTGTAACCTTTTCTCTGGACATAAAACATGCTCCCTTCATGATTAACAGTGGTTTTTATTTCACTGTCTCTCATAAAGGGAGCATATCATTTGCTGACAGTTCTTTCGTTTTATTCTTTTCTTTGCTGCAAAAACAATTGTAATTTCTCCAGAGTTTCTAAACTGATCACATGCTCCATGCGGCAGGCATCGTTTTCAGCATTCTCTTCGCTCACACAAAGAATGTCGGTCAAAAATTGCTTTAAGGTAGAATGTCGCTTTAAAACTGCTTTCGCCGCTCGAATTCCTTCATCGGTCAAGGTGATTTCGGAATACTTTTCTTGCTCTACAAAACCGCTTTCTCTTAAAACTCCGATAGCTTTGTTGACACTGGCGCGAGAAACACCGATCCGCTTTGCTACATCAATTGAACGCACAGAGTGTTCTTCTTCTGAAAGCTCCAATAAGGCTTCTAAATAGTCCTGACTGGCAGCACTGATCTTCATCGCGTTTCCCACCTCCTTGAATCTACTATGATTATACCATCATTCGATTTGAAATTCAAGGAATCGCTGCCGGTTATTCTTTGCTCAACTTATAGCCATACCCCCAAACCGTTCGGATATAAGTGTGATACGGTTCGATTTTACGTCGTAAGGAGCGGATATGAGAGTCAATGGTGCGATCATCTCCCAAAAAATCCGCACCCCAGATGCGTTCAATGATTTGGCTACGCGATAACGCAATATTAGCATTTTCACATAATAAAGCCAATAATTCAAATTCTTTGGGAGTAACTTCAACTTTGCGATTATCAATAAAAAGTATTTTCCCGGACTTGTCAACTGTAATGCCGTCAATACAAAGGGGTAATCGAAAAGAAGACCCCTCTTTTCGGCGCATGTGAACCTGAAGACGAGCAAAAACCTCAGGAAGATAGCATGGTTTTAAGATATAATCGTCGGCACCCGCTTCAAAAGCCGCCATTTTTTCTGAGGGCTTATTTTTTGAGGAAAGAAAGAGGATGGGAAGGTTCGAAATCTTGCGAATTTGTCTGCATGCTAAAACACCGTCAACATCCGGCAAAGAAACCTCTGTGATCAAAGCATCGTATGAAGTACGCCTTATCCTTTTGATTGCTTCCATGCCATTATTGGCATGCTCAATCACCATATTGTGCTTTTCTGCTTCTTCACTTAGCTTCTTGACCCAACCGGTGTCGGTGTCGGCAATGAGTATCCGCATCCTCTTCACACCTCTTTCAAATTAGTTCCTCTTATGAAGGATTCGTTTGCTGCAATCGGCTATAATCTGTTTGTAAATCTCTTCGGACTCTTTCATTTCCTTAATCTGATTCTGTAATTGCTGGATTTCTTGAACCAAGGAGGAAGAAGGTGCCTGATCTTGCATTTGCCTCTGTTCAACAAAGGGCTTATCTTGCACTTGCGGTTTGATTTTTGCTTCAACATCCTCGGGTAAAACCGGGGTTCTTGCAATATAATGTGTATGTAGCAAATGGTGTGACATCTCCCCACAGGGTTCCACAAGAAAGTCACGATAAATGGCTTCAATCGAGGGATTTTTGTGAGACTCTCGAATAACCTTGCTCTCGTCTTCTTGGTAGAGTGCATTCATCCGTTTTTGCTGCACCTCAGGATCTTGGCTGCGTGGTTGTCCACCCCCGGTAATGCAACCTCCCGGGCACCCCATGATTTCTATAAACAAGTAAGGAGAACTGCCTTCCGCAATCTGATCCATGAGAATCGCTGCGCCGTGCAATCCACTGGTGACGGCAACTTTGACTTCGGCTCCTTCCAGAGCTTTGTACTCGGGTAGCAATCCTTCTAATTTTAGCGTTGCCTCTTTGATTTCTTCTATGCCTACAATTGGAGTCACATGAAGATTTTCAAATGGCAATGGCCGACCGGAAATGATCGTATATACCGTTCGCAAAGCAGCCTCCATAACACCACCGGTAACGCCAAAGATATCGGCAGCACCGGTCGAGTTGCCGAGAGGATCATCAAAAGACTGTTTTGGAAGTTGGCGGAAGTCAATGCCGGCCTGGCGAATCATCACCCCTAATTCTCGCGTTGTCAAAACGGCGTCCACATCAGCTAAGCCGTCGTGGATCATTTCTTCGCGGGTGATTTCAAACTTTTTCGCCGTGCAAGGCATGACAGAGACCACAAACATTTTCTTGGGATCGACCCCGATTCTTGTGGCATAGTAAGATTTTGCAATCGCTCCCAACATCATTTGCGGTGATTTACAACTGGAAAGATGTTCTAAAAGGCTTGGATATTTATGTTCAACGAATTTGATCCATCCCGGTGAGCAACTGGTCAACATGGGAAAGGCTGCTTTTTCACCACGCAACATTTTTTGCAAGCGTTGCAAAAGTTCGGTCCCCTCTTCCATAATGGTGAGATCTGCTGCCCAGTTGGTATCGAAGACATCGTCTACACCTAGGGCTCGCATAGCAGCCGCTAATTGACCGGTTACCGCCGTTCCCACAGGATACCCGAACAATTCCCCTAATGCCACACGCACAGCCGGTGCACACTGCATGACGACTCTTGTGCTCGGGTCGTGCAAGACTTGCCAAACTCGCTCTGTAGCATCGGTCTCTTTTAAGGCTCCTACCGGACAAACGATGGTGCACTGACCACAGTTGGCACAATCCACGTGCGACAATGGCAATTCCATAGCTGGTGCAATAATGGAATCAAAGCCCCGGTTTTGGATATTAATCGCACCTAAGCCTTGGATCTCATTGCAGACCGTCACACATCGACGACAAAGAATACATTTGGATGGATCTCTGGTAATGGAGAAACCCACGTCCATTTGAGTTCGGGCACTGGTTGTTTCAAAAATTGTTTCTGTTACACCGAGTTGTTGACCTAATTGTTGTAACTCGCAGTCCAGATTACGCTGACAATGTAAACAATCTTGACGATGATCCGATAACAGCAATTGATACAGCATCTTTCGCGCATCTTGGACTTTTTTAGTGTTGGTATTGACGACCATCCCTTCTCTTACTTCGGTTACACAAGAAGCCATGAGCGTCTTTGCACCCACCACTTCCACACTACAGATTCTGCAGGAACCGCTTTTGTGGATCCCTTCTAAATAACATAGATTAGGGATCGCTATGTGATGCTGTTGGGCTGCCTGAAGAATGGTGGTTCCCTCCGCTACGGTAATTGGCTTTTGATTAATAGTTAGGTGAATCATGACAACCTCCTATCGCAATGCAGGCAGCGCATCGCTTCTGCAATGGCATTGATCTTATGATATCCTTTAACAACCTCTTCAAAACTTTGTGTTCGATGATCCGGAGATAGGATTTCTTTTTCGAATTGGGTGTGGAAAACGATTTCATCGGGATCGATGATTTCCGGAATCTCAATGGGGTTCCCTTTATTCAAGACCCCTTTGCCACCCAAATATCGATCAATGGCTTCTGCTGCCTTCTTGCCATCGGAAATAGCTCGTATGACATCATCTGGTCCTCTCGCCACATCGCCGCCGGCAAAAACCCCGGGCATGGTAGTCATGAGTGTGTCTTCGTCAATCACAAAAGTACCCCAGCGAGTACGACTGACTTCTTGTTTACCAATAAAGGGTAAATCTGCGTATTGACTGACAGCCGGGATCACCAAAGAAACCGGAATGCGGAAGGTCGTTCCTTTTATTTCTACCGAACGTCTGCGTCCGGAAGCATCGAAGTCTCCTAAAACCATTTGCATACACTCCAGCTCACAGACACGACCTTTTTTGTCGCCGATGATCCGAACCGGCGCGGTAAGCTCCATGATCTCAACGCCTTCTTCAATTGCCTCAAGGACTTCTTCCCGATACGCCGGCATTGCATCGACACTGCGTCGGTAAACAACGATGACTCGCTCTGCACCTAAGCGAATTGCGGTACGTGCAGAGTCAATGGCCGTATTACCTCCACCAATTACGGCAACGGTACCACTAAGGCGACGTCCTTTCTCAAAATGAACTCGTTTTAAGAAAGTGATGCCATGTTCCACACCCTCGAGTTCCTCTCCGGGGATTTGCACTTTTTGAGGGTATTGAGTGCCAGTTGCTACATAAATCGCATTATAATGGCTACGTAGGGTCTTAAAATCAATATCTTTGCCAACTTCCATGCCGTATTTGATCTTAACACCGGCTTTGACAATGAGATCGATCTCATGCTGTAAAATATCTTTCGGTAAGCGATACTCCGGAATCCCGTAGGCTAAAACTCCACCTGCCACTTGTTCTGCTTCATAGACATCGACATCGTAGCCCAAACGAACCATATAATAAGCACAGGTCAACCCGGAGGCTCCTGCTCCGATGACCGCGATACGCCGCCCGTTCTTGGCGGCTGTCCACTGCATGCTTTCAGGCAGTTCATGCTTGAACGCATAGTCTGCTACAAATCGTTTCAAATCTCGAATCGCTACTGCTTCATCGACCGTGCTTCGGCGGCACTTACTTTCACAGGGGCGTGTACAAATTCGGCCACAAACTGCAGGGAAGGGATTTTCTTGCATGATCAATTGGTAGGCATCCAAGAAACGCCCACTGGCAACCAAAGCTACATAACCGGGGACGTTGACATGAGCGGGACAGGTGTTTTCACAAGGTGAAAGGAATAAAGACGCACAAACGCCGGCGCGACAATATTTCTTTTCGATATGTTCCTCAAACTCATCTCTGAAATAACGAATGGTCGACAAAATGGGGTTGGGTGCCGTCTGACCTAAGCCGCACATAGCAGTTTGCTGCAAGGTCAATCCAATTTCTTCCAGCAACTCAATATCACCTTTGCGGCCTTTGCCTTCGGTAATTCGTTCTAAAATTTCCAACATGCGCTTGGTACCAATACGACACGCTGCACATTTGCCGCAGGATTCATCGCGAATGAAATCCATAAAGAAGCGAGCGGTGTCTACCATACAGGTGTCTTCGTTCATGACGATGAGACCGCCGGAACCCATGATCGCACCCAGTTTGGTTAAGGATTCGTAATCGGCAGGGGTATTCAAGGCTTCCTTAGTAACACAACCTCCAGAAGGTCCACCGATTTGAACTGCTTTAAAAGCTTTGCCGTTCGGAATACCACCGCCGATCTTATATACAATATCACCAATGGATATCCCAATAGGCACTTCAATAATTCCCGTGTTGACCACTTGCCCGGCTAAGGCAAAAACCTTAGTCCCGGGTGCATGGGGTAAGCCAAATCCGGCATACCAAGCGCCTCCACGACGTAGGATTTTTGGAATATTGGCTAAGGTCTCGACGTTATTGATAATCGTAGGTTTACCAAATAAGCCCGATTGAAAAGGGAACGGTGGTTTTTGTCGAGGTTCGCCGCGTTTTCCTTCAATACTGGCCATGAGTGCTGTTTCCTCACCGCAAACAAAGGCACCTGCTCCCATGCGAATCTCTAATTCAAAGGAAAATTCTGTATTCATGATATTGTTGCCTAAAAGACCAACATTTTTTGCCTGCTGGATTGCTACCTGCAAACGCTCAATAGCAATGGGGTATTCCGCTCGAATATAAACGTAACCATGATTCGCACCAATGGCGTATCCACTTAGCATCATACCTTCAATGACTGCGTGAGGATCTCCTTCGATAATGCTACGGTCCATAAAGGCACCAGGATCTCCTTCATCGGCATTGCAAACCATATATTTCTGTTTCCCTGGTTGATCATGACCGGCTTGCCACTTGATTCCAGTAGGGAATCCAGCTCCACCGCGCCCTCTCAACCCCGAGCGCTTGACTTCATCGATGACCTCTTGAGGAGATTGTTTACTCAAAGCATTAGCCAAAGCAGTATAGCCGTCACGCGCAATGTAAGCTTGGATATCATTAAAGTCGATCAATCCGCAATTATCTAAAACGATTTTGATTTGAGCTTTAAAGAATTCAATGTCGTCTATGCAGGGAACATGTCGTTCCAAGGATTGATCATAAAAAGTATATTCCTCTAACACACGGCCTTCGCAGAGGTGAGCTTTGACGATTTCCTTCGTCTTTTCCGGAGTAAGATTGGTGTAGAAGATGCGTTCGGGTAAAATCAACATTACTGGACCGACCGCACAAATCCCCATACATCCGGTAACCGTTACGAGGACATCCTGTGTTAATTGATTAACGTTCAAACTATTCTTGAGCGCCACCACGATTTCATCACAATGAGAAGAGACACACCCGGCTCCGCCGCAAACCAAGACCTGATGACAATATTGTGCGCTCCGTTGTAAATATGCTTCTTTGATCTGAAGGAGTTGTGCTAAATTTTCAATGCGTTCCGTCATTGCTTATCCCTCCTTCAACTTTCTGCAAAATCGAATCCAATTTATTGGGATTCACTTGTCGATATACGACATCGTCGATCATCATGGCCGGAGCCAAGCCGCAAGCGCCAATACATCGAGCGATCTCTAAGGTGAATTTGCCGTCCTCGGTTGTTTGATTCAACCCAATCTGCAATTTACTTTGCAAGGTTTCTACCAATTTCTTGCCCCCGCGCACGTAACAGGCCGTTCCCAGGCAAACTCTGATAATGTGCTTTCCCCTTGGAGTTGCAGAAAAAAAGGAATAAAAAGAGACGACTCCTGACACATCACTGACCGGTATTTTGAGGTTTTCTGCAATTAAAACCTGGAGAGATAACGGGATGTGCCCTACGATCTGCTGTGTTCCATGGAGAATTTGAATTAAGTTTTCTTTGTTGTTTCCATATAGATCCATCAGATTGAACACTTGTTCTTGTTGGTGTTGTGAGATTTCTTCTTGAGGAAGAGCTTCTACTCTTGAAACATCCATGATAAACCTCCTTGTTGTCGTATAGATTAAGCCAAGGTTAGATTACAAGACAAATGTGATGATTCTATGCACATTCGTGAATTATTTCTCTATATACGATCTATTTCTGGATGTTATTGGCAGATTCCTTCACAATTTCAACACTTTTTCAAGAAAATTTTCACAAATATCAAAAATAAGCAAGCCCTGTACTAAACAAGGCTTGCTTGAGGAAATTTTGATTATGATTTTGTTTACTGTCCTTTTCCCCGACTGGTAACGATGATTTTACCGGTAACTTCATCTCCTTGGAAAAGATAAATTTGATTATGTAGGTTGGCAGTCGTACAGCTGTGACCAGGAATATACCCGACTTTATCGTTGATCTTCTTGCCATGATTTGCCAAACGAATTGCGCCGTGCTCTTCGCTGAGGTTGATCGGTGCGTCTTGTGGGAAGCCTACAAAACGTGGTAATCCTTGGTCCACACCAACCGCTTTGACACCGGCATCGGTAACTACTAAATTCGGTCCGGTGCTGATAACAGTGGATAAAACAAAAAGGCTATGTTCAAAGGGTAATTCCATTTTAGCGTAAGAGGCATCCATGAAAATATAGGTTCCGGCCTGTAATTCCGTATAAATTTTGGGGTTTCCCTTCAATAAAGCAGTTCCGGTACTTCCTCCACTGACTTCTTTGACATCGATCCCCTGCTCTTGTAAATAAGCTTTGAGTGTAATGAGGTTTTCATCGGTTTCTCCGGATTCTTTTTTGCGTTTATCGCCATCGAATTCGTGAGAGAGTTGACCAGCATAGGCTTGAATGCCATCGAAACTCAAATGCGGCTGAGCTTGAACGGCTTTCGCTAATTTCGCCACGGCTTCCAAAGAAGTGACTCCACATCGTTTCATACCAACATCGAACTCGACATAGACATGAATCAACGAATTCGCCACGGCAGCCGCTTGCTCCAAAGCCAAAATGTTTTCTTCGCAATCTACACAAACGGTCAATTTGCATTTGTTGGCTAAATGAGCAATGCGTGTCAATTTAGAAGGTTGAACAATTTGATTTGCGATCAAAATATCGTGGATTCCTGCATCTGCTAAGTCTTCGGCTTCCCCTAATTTGGCACAGGTAATTCCTTTTGCTCCATAGGCGATCTGCTTGCGCGCTATATCTACAGACTTATGCGATTTGTAATGGGGGCGCAGGACCATCCCGCTTTCTTTGATCAGATCCATCATTTTTTTCAAATTGGCTTCGAACTTCAGTTCGTCTAAAATCAAGACCGGTGTTTCTAAGGTATTCAGTTTCATATGTTCCGCCCTTTCTTATCTTTTTAAGGTCATTATATCATGAAAGTCGATAAGAGCAAGGATTCTCGGCAGGAAAAGCATGTGGAAATGGCAAACTGAAAGGAAGCATAGGAAAGGCGGCGATCTTCATGAAGACTCTGATCATAGGCGTTGCAGGAGGAACCGGCTCCGGAAAGACCACTTTGACGCGCCAATTGGCAAAACGCTTTGGTGAGGATTTGTGTGTGATTTATCATGATAACTATTATCGCTGCCATGATGAGTTGACGTATGATCAGCGTTGCCTATTGAATTATGATCATCCGGAAGCCTTTGAAACCGATTTATTGGTGCAGCACTTACAGATGTTACGGCAAGGACTGGGGGTTTACTGCCCGGTCTATGATTTCACGGTGCATAATCGCTCCAAGGAGACGCTCTTCATTCCTCCCAAGCCGATCATTGTCATTGATGGTATTTTGATTTTACAAGATTCGGATTTACGCGATATGATGGACATTAAAATTTACGTTGATACTGACGCCGATGTGCGAATTTTGAGACGAATTGAACGAGACATTACCCAGCGCGGGCGCAGTTTAGCCTCGGTGCGTGACCAATATCTTTCTACCGTCAAACCCATGCATGAGCGTTTTGTTGAGCCCAGTCGACGCAATGCCGATATTGTCATACCCGAAGGTGGCCGTAACCGAGTGGCGATAGAAATGTTGTTGCTACGAATTCGGGCTCATATTGAAGAAGTAGAAGAAACCCTACCGGAATAAGGGGGATGTTTACGTGAAAATTTTGATTGCTATGGATTCTTTCAAAGGCAGTTGCAGTAGCTTGGATGCTGGCCATGCTGTGGCAGAAGGTGTGCGTCGAGTCTATCCTTTAGCTGATTTGACCGTTTTGCCCATTGCCGATGGCGGCGAAGGGACCGGAGCTGCTTTAGCCTTAGCTTTAGAGGGTACTGCGCATTTTATTACGGTGTTAGACCCTTTAGGGCGTACGATTCGTGCCCCGTTATATTTGTTACCCAATGCTACCGCTGTTGTGGAATTAGCAGCCGCATCCGGTTTGACCTTATTGACCGAAGCCGAGCGAAATCCCGAACTCACTTCTACCTTCGGCACCGGTCAGCTGATTCGAGCTGCTTTGGATCATGGAGCCAAAAAAATAATAGTTGGCCTTGGCGGAAGTGCTACCAACGATGGTGGCAGTGGCTTGGCAAGTGCTTTAGGTGTGCGCTTTTTAGATGAGTGTGGAAACGAATTAGCGCCAGGCGGAGCAGAGCTATCGCGTTTAAGCAGTATTGATCTACAACAAGTGGATCCGCGCTTACAAGACACAGAAATATTGGTCGCTTGTGATGTTGACAACCCTCTTTTGGGGATTCGGGGAGCGAGCTCTATCTTTGGACCGCAAAAAGGGGCAAATGCCGAACAGGTGCAACGTTTGGATGCTGCTTTGGCGCAGTATCACCACGTATTGTCTAGAGTCCTACAAATCGATTTGAAAGATCTCCCAGGTGCGGGTGCTGCCGGTGGTACTACAGTGGCGTTATTAGCGTTTACCAAAGCAACAATGCAGCCGGGGATCGACGTTGTGCTCAATACTCTGCAGTTTGAAGAGATGCTGGCAGGAACCGATTTGGTGATTACTGGGGAAGGTCGCATCGACGCTCAGACCTTACATGGAAAAGTCATTATGGGGATTGCAAAACGCACTAAAAGGCACGCTATTCCGCTGTTAGCATTGACCGGTAGTATTGGTGCCGACACCGAGGGGCTATATCAGCACGGAGTCACCGCAATGTTCCCGATTGCTCCTGGTCCAATCACGTTGCAGGACTCCATGCAACGAAGCCGAGAACTGCTCGCCGACACCGCCCACCGCTGCCTCCGCCTCTTTATGTAGGGGACGGTTCTCTCCCTCCGAAAATTTCCATCTTTTTTACAATTGCGAAATGTTGTTACATCAGAAAATTTCAAAACAAGTACAATAAAACACGATCCGTCTGATCCGTAGGCGAATCGTGTTTGTTATTATATCTGCACTCATCATTTGGTGCATCCAATTACGGCAATAGGAAATAAACTGGGAAAAAACGAGGGGAGAGAACCGTCCCCTAGAATCTACGGCCACCGCCGCCGCCATGGGATCTTCCGCTACTGGACATATGGGTGCCGCTGGCGCGTCCACCTCCAAATGTGCCACCTCCACTAATGTTCCGTGGTGGCTTGGGCTTCGGCATCCGTGTCACGCTGGTTCGCAAGAACTGATCCTGACTGCCGGTGATCACAACATCAGAATTTTCACGCACTGCATACTCGTAGATGCTCCCTTTCAACTGATACGTACCATGGACACTAACATATAAGATGATCCCAGCTACCGCTGCCACACCGGCTGCGATTCCCATTTCGGCAACGGTCAAAACTTTAAAAGCTGGCGTTGTCACTTGACCAGTTTCGGTATCGTACTGATACTGTCCCTCTGGGACTCCTGCTTTGACGTAACTTAATGTATCTTGCACCACGCTCAACACGGAACCTGAAAAATCTCCTTCACTGAGATGATTCCAGCTGTGATCCAACATTGTCTCTAAACGTGCATCGGTAATGTAATTAATCATCTTGCCACATGTCGTAATGATTGGCATTCGATTAGACATATCGATAAAATAGATGATCCCGCTGTAATCTTCCCCTGCTCCGAAGCCGTTGTAGTCATAAAAATCATCGGCAAATGCCATGCCGATTTTCTCTGCTTGGGTATCGGAAGCGCTATACTCTGCTTCTTCGCTGGTCAAGACCACGAAGTCCATCTTCATACTTGTTCGGGCAGTAGCAATTTCTGCTTCCAACTTAGCAATCTCTGCATCGGTCAACAGCCCCGCTTCATCGAAAACACGCCGGCTTCCTTCTCCCAAGGTAGTTGCCTGCACTGTAAATAGAGAGCCCAACAAAACCAGCAGCAGACCGACCATTAACAGTTTTCGGCCGAATTTTCCTATTACCATAAGAAATACCCCCCTGCACAAGCCAAAGCGAATATTCCCGCAGCTAAAACAAAGCAATCTCGTAGCAATTTATTGCGATCGACCGGCAACACACCACAGGTTTCTTGTGTTTGCCCATTCATACTGTAATAATAGATCTGTCCATTCGTTCCGGTGTAAGTCACTACCCAGGTGGGCAGTAAAACATAAGAGTACTTGGCCGTCTTTACTCTACTACCGGTTGATCCACTTAATTGATGATACCCATGTCCCCCGGTCAACAGCGGCTGCACGTATTTTCCAACTTCTTGTTCCACCGACTGATGAAATTCCTCGCTGTTGATATCGCGTTTTTCTGCCTGAAACCCCGATAAAACAGTTTCAGTAAATGGTTGCATCTCTTCAAAGTGATAAGGATGGACACCGTCGGCCAGTTTGCGATCGGCTTTTCTTAAAGCACTCCGCTGCAAGTTACGAAAGGTGACATCACCTCTTCTGACCACTCGGAAATGCTGAGTGGTCGTAATATTCTCGTTAGCAGTGGAAGTCATCTGGCTGGTTCTGCCTTCACCTTCGAATTGTGCATCCATGGTATAATCGGCAAGCCAATACGGATAATATACCCCAGTGATTTTGTCGATGTTGCTTTCATCATAAAAACCGGAAGGTACATAGCGTTTTCCCTTGACCCATTTCAAGAACGTCTCGCGGGCTTTCTCTTTACTAACCTTAAACGGAAGAACAAAATCCGGTCGGAATTCTGCTTGTAATCGACCCGATAACACCACCGGATTATGGCAATAATAGCAATACGTCGCGGCAGTGGTTTCATCGGTAGCAACCTCGGCTCCGCAACTGGGGCATGAAAAAACCGCGGTATGGGCTACCGCCTCCGCTTTTTGACGTAGCATATTGAGAATTTCATGTTCATGATATTGATTTCCACAATAATCACAAACCAGTTTTTGTAAATCCGGATCAAACGTCAAGCCGTTACCGCAAGAGGGGCAACGATAAGTTGACACAGACATTTAAACACCTCCGGGACTAAGTTTCAATATACTGATTCGCGAGGTTTCCTGAAAATACCTTTTCTTGTACAAAACAAAGCGCCTACTGGTGAAAGTAGGCGCTGTTCTAATGTTACATGAAATTAGAGAACCAAAGATGGAGCAGCATATACGCGAGCCAGCATATCTTTGTTCAACATATAGAGAGCCTTGGGATCCTTGCCAAACAACTCATAATTGGTGATGTTGTCATTTGCATTCTTCTCTTCTTCCCCTTGCTCTTTAACAAACCAATCTAAGAATTGAATGGTTCGGAAATCATGATCTTTTTGTGCCTGCGCATAGATTGCATTAATCGAAGCAGTCACGTATTGTTCATGTTCCAAAGCGGCATGTAAAGGTGCTCCATGATTATCATAAACCTGATCCGGCTCAGCAATAGCAGTGAAGTGGACGCATACATTGTTGTTGATCAAATATTGACGAATCAACATAGCATGATCACGTTCTTCTTGGGCTTGAATTACAAACCAATGAGCAAACCCAGGAAGACCCTCATTTTCATAATAGTTGGCCATTTCAATGTAGAGATATGCCGAATAGAATTCTTTGTTGATTTGCTCTTGTAATAATTTGGTGGTTGCAGCTGATAACATTGTAAAATCCCCTTTCAATTATATAATCTACTGCTTACGATAGCAGTTTATCTAACATGGGTTGTAAATCTTCCGGTTTTGTGGTGGGTCCATATCTTCCTACAACATTACCCTCTTGATCGACCAAGAATTTGGTGAAATTCCATTTAATCTCGGAACCTTCTACGCCTAACCCCTTGGAACTCATTCGCTCAACAAAAGCTTTCAATGCTTCATCTTGATGATCTTCCGGTGCGACTTCTTTAAGGTATTGGTATAATGGATGAGCATTTTCACCATTGACTTCGATCTTGGAAAAGCGAGGGAAGGTGGTGCCAAAGTTCAGTTGGCAAAAAGTAGCGATTTCTTCGTCGGATCCGGGAGCTTGCCCTAAAAACTGGTTGCAGGGAAAATCGAGGATTTCGAAACCTTTATCCTTGTTCGCTTCATATAAGGCTTGCAAAGCGCTATACTGTGGAGTAAATCCGCATCCGGTTGCTGTATTAACAACTAAGGTCACTTTGCCTTTGTATTGGGAGAGATGGATTTCGTTTTGTTTATTATCGATGGCTGAAAAATCATATACGTTCATTTTTCTTCCTCCTATTTGCTATTGAGAACTATTCGCATTTGTTCTGACTTCATCATAGCACAACCACTTCTCAAGTTCGGTGACAAAGTCACACAAAATCTTAATGGCAGACAAGTACAGGAAACATATAACATATACTTGATTCTACAGCCTGCTCGGATTTTCCTCCTTAATTAACCAAATAGCGCTGCCTCAGTTCCTGTAAATCCGATAAACTCAACCCTAAGCCCTCGCGCAAGAAAGCATCATCCGAACCATATTTTTGGCGAATTTCTTCTTCTACCGCTCTCATCCAGGCGGGATTTACCCCAGCCATAGCGCGCGCAGTTTGCCACATTTCGTCACGTGGAGACAATCCTTTGACGAACTCAATAAAGCCTTCAATAACATCTTTATAGTACTCATTGGTCAGCATATAGTCTTGCACAATAGTATCCCAATCCACACCTAAAGCAAGCAACATCAAGGCCGAGCCCACACCGGCGCGATCTTTGCCCGCCTGACAATGCCAACTGAGCGCGCCTTCTTTTTGCTCCAAGGCGGCTTGCAAAAACCTACGATACGCTTGCAAAGCCGTTTCTTTGGTCACAAAGTTTCGGTACACCTGCAGATGATCCCGATGCAACGCCGCAAGCGGTTGCTCCATTTCCATCATTTGTTCCAATGGGTTACTTTTGGCATAGATGAAGCTGAGCATCAGTCCTTCTCGATCCTCATCACCGAAAACGTTCAGATGAAGATTTTCCACCTGTGCTATTTCCGGATCAGGTTCGCGATTTCGCTCAAGAGATGTGCGGAAATCAATCACCTTCCCCATGGAAAAAATCTTGGTCAATTTTTGCAGATCTTCTGGGTTCGCCTTAGCTAGCTTTCCGGTTCGTAACAGTTTCCCTTCAATGATCTTCTTACCGTCTTTGGTTTTATATCCACCCAGTTCACGAGCATTGCGCACTCCAATCAACCCAATCGATTGGGGCAAAATCAGGTTATGTTCAGTCATTCTATAATCCTTTCGAGGCGAAATTTTCTATCAGCTTTAAATAAAAGGCGTAGGCTTGTTCGATTTGAGCGACCGAGCAGTGCTCGTCCACCATATGTGCTTGCTTGTAATCTCCCGGTCCGAAGCCAATGGTAGGGATGCCAAGACTCAAAGGGGTAACTGCATTGGTACCAAAATCCCAGAAGTTATACTCGATTGGCTTGTGTCCAAAGGCCTCTTCGTAGGTTTTTCGTAGCATCCGTGTCAAAGGGTGCTCTTTATCGATCTGCCATGGTTCGTGGACGGGTTTATACACCAATTCTTGCCCGGTCCAGCTTGTATGCACCAAAGTTCCAACTTCCCATTCCGCATCTTTATCTTGGATCAGGTCATCAAGTTGAGCAAGAGCTTCTTCTAAGGAATCTCCAATCACTAACCGGCGATCTAAATAAATGCTACACTCGCTGGGCACTGCATTGAGTGAGGCACTAACACAAGAGATATCGGACAAAACAATCGTGCCATGCGGTTTTGGCTTTTGGCTCAACTTTATATTGAGTTGTTCCACGCGTTGGATGACTTCAGCCATGGCATAAACGGCATTGATTCCCTTTTCCGGTGCCGACCCATGCGCAGAAACACCGTGTGTCTTCACTCTTGCTTGAACCTTGCCGGTATGTCCTAAGGTGATCTGATTATTGGAAGGCTCACAGATGATACAAGCAGCCGGACGAACCCCACTGTCTTGATAAAAATTCTGCAAATTGACTCCGTCGCAATATTCTTCGCAGATGCTACCGGTCACATAAATCGTTTTCCCTTCCAATAAGCCGTCTTTTTTAGCTTGTGCTGCTGCGTAAATCGAGGCTCCCAAGGCTGCTTTCATATCTACAGAACCACGACCGTATAATTTACCATCCACAATCGCTCCTGAAAAAGGTGAGTGGGTCCATGCCTCTGCATCTTCAGCTTTGACGGTATCGACATGGGAATCAAAATGTAGAATATCGGGCCCATTGCCAACTCGGCCTACTACATTGCCCACTCGATCCACATAGACTTCATCGTAACCCAATTGTTGCATATGCTGCTTCACAAAAGTAACAATGGGTCCTTCTTGGTCGGAATAACTGGGGATGCGCACTAAATCTGCCACAAATCGGATCAAGTCTGCCATCTTCATTCCTCCTAATTTCTATTTAAATGAGCATTCACCTGTGAATCCAATGTTATACAATCTAAATCTCGGGCTGAGATGATTTGACCCCCATATTCTGAAGCGATGTTGGCAATCATTTCAGCTTCTCTTTTTAATTTAGCAGCTTCCAACCCACTCTCGTTTTCGCCTAACATCCATAGCTGATGCGTCAGTATCAACGTTTTCGGTTGCACTTTTTTCACCAAAGCCGCCAACTCCACTTCTGAGGTATGCACCGAAGTATGATACTGATACCACTTCGGTGTACGAGACTGCACCCCTTTTGCCGAATAAACTTCATGGATCAAGAGGTCACAGTCCTTGGCCGCTTGCTCAATTCCCTGACAAGGCGCGGTATCTCCAGAGAAGACAATCACTCCACGAGGAGTCGTGATTCGAAAACCATAGGCTTCAAAGGGAGGATGTTGCATTAGATAAGCTTCCACTTGAATTCGTCCATCCTCATAAAATACCCCTTCTTTATATTCCTTAGCTTGCATCCGAATTCCTTGCGGGTTTGCATGCTCAGCACCGTAGATGCGATTTTGGATATCTACTCGGTATGCTTGCTCCAAATGATGACACATTTTTGAGGTGCCTTGAGGACCAAAAACTTGTAAGGGTTCTTCTCTGCCTAATACCCAAGGAGTCAGCAGCAAATCTGCAAGTCCCGCCGTATGGTCAGAATGAAGATGGGTCAAGAAGACCCGGCTGAGATTTTTGGCTGCTAATTCGCGAACCCCTTGCAGAACTGCGGCTTCAGCACGACGAACAACGCCCGGGCCGCAATCCAGCAAATAAACGTGTTCGGCTACCAGAAGTGCAATGGCCGGACCAGACTTGCTGGGTAGGGCATTGGGGGTACCTGTACCTAACATTATGATTTTGACTTCTTCAACCATACTAACCCTCCTACTATATAGATTTTGCTTCGGTCTCGGGAAGAAACCGAAGCAAATTAATCAAAAAGAAACTCTGCTGAGCGCGGATTCTACAATCATTTTTATCAATTCCGGGTAAGTGATCCCCTTCAAAGCACACAGAATCGGTAAATCTGAGTAATGCGGATTCAACCCTGCTAAGGGGTTCACTTCTAAGAAATTGGGCACCTCATGAGCATCCATTTTTAAATCTACGCGCCCGCAATCACGACATTCCAATCCTCGCCAGGCCTTGATGGCTAACTCCGAACACAGCGCTGTTTCTGTTTCGCTGGCAAGTTTGTATTCAACCCGCTCTTTGTAGTTGATCTTGTTCAAGTAGGTATAGCCCTCTTGGTGATGATCTCCACGTAATTTGATTTCCATGACTCCTAAAACCCGAGCTTTCTCCCCGCTACCAATCATTCCCACGGTAAACTCTCTACCGGGTAGATATTGCTCTACTAAGACAGGTTGATTGAACTCCAATAATAATTTAGCACAGCTATTTTTCAGTTGCTCGTGGTTTTCCACCTTTGAATGAAGACCGATGCCCTTACTGGAACCTTCTGCAACAGGTTTAACAAACATGGGATAATCAAAAGAGCGAATACGAAGGTTCTCAAGGGAACGAATGATCTTGAATTTAGGTGTTGGGATTTCCAAGTCGCGAACGATGCGTTTTGCCATCCCCTTATGCAACGCAATTGCCAAGACCATGGGATCTGAAAAGGTGTAGGGAATTCGATAAGCATCCAATAAAGCGGGCACCTGTGCTTCGCGGCTGAGTCCATTCATGCCTTCAGCAATATTGAAGACCAAGTCCCATCGTTTTCCTGATGCTAATTTGCGAACCAGAGAAGTAATGGATCCTATTCGTTCCGTTGTGTGTCCCAGCGCTTTGATTGCTTGATCCAAAGCCTCAATTGTTTCCGCCTCATCTAATTCAGCGGTCTCTTCTTTTGTGTATCCTTCTTCAAGATACGCACTGCGCAAATCGTAAGTGATGCCGATATGCATCCGACATTGCCACCCTTCACATATTTGTTAGAGAGTTTTTAGGACTCCACGCACATATTCCACTTTTTTGAAAGAAATCCTTTTTTGTGATTTGAATCGTTGACGCAACCCTAAAGAAGTGTTACCATTAGGAGTGTTACCAGTATATATTTTATATGAAAAGAGGGAAAGCAACTATGAAAAAATTGATCAAGAACAATGTCTCCTGGGTGGGAAAAGTTGATTGGGAACTGCGGAAATTCCACGGAGAAGAGCTTTCCACCCATAGAGGTTCCAGTTATAACTCCTATTTGATCCAAGAAGAAAAAACCGTTTTGGTAGATACCGTTTGGCTTCCTTTTGCCGAAGAATTTGTTGAAAATTTAGCATCTGAAATCGATCTGAACAAGATTGATTTCATCGTGGCAAATCACGGCGAAGTGGACCACAGTGGCGCTTTACCGGCTTTGATGAAACGCATTCCAAATGTGCCCATTTACTGCACTGCCAATGCTGTCAAGTCTTTGAAGGGTCAATATCACCAAGATTGGGATTTCAGAGTAGTTAAAACAGGCGATTCCGTCGATATTGGCAATGGCAAGAAATTGGTTTTCGTGGAAATGACCATGTTGCATTGGCCGGATTCCATGGCGACCTATATGACCGGCGACAACATCTTATTCAGCAACGACGCCTTTGGTCAACATTATGCCAGCGAACGACTCTTTAATGATCTAGTTGATCCTTGTGAACTCTGGTATGAGGCGTTGAAGTATTATTCCAACATCATTACTCCGTTTGCTCCAATCCTTCGCAAAAAATTGGCTGAGATCATAGCCTTGAATCTGCCGATTGATATCATTGCTACCAGTCATGGTATCATTTGGCGCGACAATCCTATGCAAATCGTGGAAGCCTATAGTAAGTGGGCGAATGATTACCAGGAAAATCAAATCACGGTGGTCTATGACACCATGTGGAACGGTACCAAGGCTTTGGCTGAAAAAATCGCCGAGGGCATCCAAGCTGCCGATTCCGAGGTTGTAGTTAAGACCTATAACTTAGCCCGAGTCGATGACAACGATTTGATCGTCGAAGTCTTCAAATCTAAATCCGTAGCCTTCGGTTCTCCCACCGTAGGCGGTCATATGCTTCACTCTTTAGCCGGCTTCATCCACTTTGTGCAAGAGCTCAAATTCAAAGGCAAGAAAGCTGCTGCTTTCGGTTGCTATGGCTGGAGCGGCGAAGCACCTAAGAAAATCAACGAAGAAATGGCTAAGGGTGGTTTCGAAATCATTGGCGATCCTCTCCGAAATTCTTGGAACCCCGATGCAGACCAACTGCAAAAGGCCTTTGAATTCGGCCAACAAATCGCAAAAGCCTAAAAAAATCATATAATTTGCTTTGGGGACGGTTCTCTCTTATGAGAGAACCGTCCCCACTGTTACATCCCCTTAATTTATTATAAACTTAACCAGAGTTTAACCAAATAGCATCATCTTTGATTGAATTTTACTCAAAAGAAACGTATAATAGAAGAAAGAAACGCCATAAGGAAGTGTACTATGATTTATTCTCTCGTGGATTTAGGTTCCAACACCGTGCGTTTATCCGTATACCAATGCGACGGTAAAAGTCTTAAAGTTCTATTTAGCCGCAAAGTTAATTTGGGGCTGGCCGGTTATGTACAAGATGGCATTTTATCTGAAGAAGGCATTCAACGTGCAATATCCGTTTTACATAACTTCCAAAGCACTTTAGACAACTTAAACCTTGGATCTGCGCAGGTTTTTGCGACTGCTTCCTTAAGAAATATAAAGAACCGGACTGAAGCCACCGAAGCCATTCAAAAGGCTACTGGGATCATTGTCGATGTAATCAGCGGTGAGGATGAAGCCCGTTATTCCTTTATTGGCACCAGATTGGAACGTCCTACTGAAGACGGCTTGGTGGTCGACATCGGCGGCGGTAGTGCCGAAATCACCTTGAGCAAAATGAATGAAATTGTAGAAGCGATCAGCATCCCAATCGGATCTTTGAATCAAATCCCAAAAACCAAAGCACCTGGGTTCAATCGCATTCTCATGTCTAAAAGCGAACATAAGCGCGTTAAGGATTTGGTACAAAAAACCTTGAATGAATATCCCAATCTTCAACGCAAAAAAGTTTCGATTATGGTGGGTGTTGGCGGAACAATTCGAGCCGCCGGTAGGTTGAATCAAGAGATATATCATCTCTCGTTAGAGGAACGAAACATTGAGGTTGGACATATCAAAGAGATGAACACCCTACTAATCGAAGACGAAGCAGCCGGTCTCGAGACGCTGCTAAAAGTTGCTCCCGATCGGGTTCGAACTCAACTCTATGGCATGACCATTTTGCAGGTAATTGCCAAGCACTTCCGCTGTGAAGAAATCTTTGTTAGCCGCTTTGGAGTTCGGGAGGGCTATTTGGTAGAGAAATTGCTCGCCTGTCCTTCCCGTGAACAGTATCCGAAATGGGAAGACCCCATGGATGCGAGCGCTTGGGAACGATTCCCCGAGCTAAATCCGGAAAACAATGAGGCAGGTGAACTCTAAGAAAAGGGTGATGTCAATGGCGGATTACAGATATACACAAAACCGCGATCTATCTTGGTTGCGGTTTAATGAGCGTGTACTGCAAGAAGCCCGTGACACCCTTGTCCCTCTTTTGGAGCGACTACGCTTCGTTACCATCTTTTGTAGCAATCTAGACGAGTTTTTTATGATTCGCATGGGAAGTACCTATGATCTTGCTTTGCACCAACCCGAGCATATCGATAACAAATCTGGTCTTGAACCCATGGAAATTTTCAACACCGTATTGCAGCGGGTGCGGCCTTTAATCCAGCAAATGGACGAAATCTTCCACGAAGTGGAGTCCGCTTTAGAGCAGTACGAATGCAAGCGGCTTACCTTCCGTAATTGGAACGACATAGACCGTAAATACGCCCGACATTTCTTCCGCCAAAACATATTACCCGTGCTGTCACCGCAAATCCTCGACAGCAGGCACCCCTTCCCCCATGTGCCCAGCAAAGCCCTTCACCTCTGTGTGGAATTACGGGAAGCCGATAAGCCTAAGAAGAAAGGCTCTACCGTCTTTGGAATGATTCCTGTGCCGGATTTCTTACCGCGTATGATTCTCCTGCCGGGTCCTGCTTTGCGTTATATGCTCGTGGAAGAAATCATTTTAGAGTATGCCACAGAGGCTTTCCCTTTTTATGAAGTCCTCGATAAATCCATCTTCTGCTTGACACGCAATGCCGATTTATCGATTGACGAAATGGAATTGAACCCTTTAGAAGATTACAAGGAACAGATGCGATCTATTCTTAAAAAACGTAGTCGGTTAGCTCCGATTCGTTTAGAGGTACAGTATCAGACAAATGCAAACAACATCGTTCGCTATCTCATGAAACAATGGAATCTCAAGGAACAGCAGGTGTTTTATCAGCAAGCGCCTTTGACCTTTAGTTATCTTACCCAATTGATGGAGAAAGTACCTGCTAAACACAGAGTGCGCTTCCTATATCCTGCTTATACTCCTCAATACCCCGTGAACTGGGACCCTCAAGAAAGTAAGATTCGCCAAGCTTTAGCAGCAGATCGCCTGATTTATTTCCCCTATGATACCCTTGAACCTTTTTTGCAACTGATCAAGGAAGCCTCGGAAGATCCGGCTGTGCTTTCCATTAAGATTGCGATTTATCGTTTAGCTAACCGTTCTCGTCTAGTGGAATATCTTTTATCAGCCGTGGAGCACGGCAAGGAAGTTTTAGTATTGGTGGAACTACGAGCTCGCTTTGACGAAGCCAACAATATCAACTGGACCGAAATTTTGGAAGAAGGTGGCTGCAAAGTTATCTACGGTTTGGAAAACTACAAAGCCCACGCCAAAATCTGCCTGATTACTCGGCAAGAACGAGATAAACTGCAATACCTTACCCAAATCGGCACCGGTAATTACAACGAAAAAACGGTCCATCTTTATACCGACCTTTCACTACTCACAGCAGATCCCCTTATTGGCGAAGATGCGAACCGCTTCTTTGCGAATATGAGTATTGGTAATTTAGATGGGCACTATAACTCCCTTTTGGTAGCCCCTCACGAAATGAAACCGGCACTGTTGAAGTTAATAGATCAAGAAATTCAAAAAGCAAAACAATTCCGATACGGCTTTATTGGAATAAAGGCTAATTCCCTTTCAGAACGCGATCTGCTCGATAAATTAGCGGAAGCATCTCAGGCAGGCGTTAAAATTCAATTATTGATTCGTGGTATTTGCTGCCTCTTACCCGGTGTAGCACAGGCCACCGAAAATATTGAAATTCGTAGCATTGTGGGACGGTTTTTAGAACATCCTCGTATTTATATCTTTGGCACCGGCGAAAACCGAGAAGTACTCCTTGGTTCTGCTGACGGCATGACTCGCAATCTCAATTACCGAGTAGAAATTCTCTGCCCGGTAAAAGATCGCAGTTTACAACAACAGATTATTCATTATTGGGATGTAATGTGGCAAGATAATCGAAAGGTTCGCATCATGCAACCAGACGGCTCCTTGCTCCCTTACGCCAACAGCTTGGCTGAACCTGTAGATGCTCAAGAAGTCTTTATGGAAGAAGCCCAACAACGTGATTTGTCGGTCTTTGCTCAAGGTAAGGGGCTTTTCAGAACGGTGCGGAAGTTAATTAGGAAATTGCCGAGATAAAAAACTTCCCCTATGAAGATCATTAGCAATCTTCGTAGGGGGTTTTGATTATTTCCCGTTTTTATAGATTGTCGTTCTTACGATAAAAGACGAACCGCTCTTGCTTATTCTGACCACCATTACTGAAAGAAAATTGGTTGACAAGATCGTGCTGATCTCGTTGAAAAAGCACACAGTAATTGGGGATATAGGTGTTTTTCGTCACGAATCGGTCCTGTATATCGGGTTCAAAGAAGAGATCCAGTGCATTACGATGCCGATTCAAATTTTCCAGATACAGTTTATCTTTCTTAACACTAACACAATAGGCCGTCTTCAGTAAAACGTTTTCATAGACCCCAGCATACTCAGTAAGTTCTGCGAACGTAAGACCTTTATTCACAATGGATGAGCTTAGTTTCCCTTCTGTTTGTTGTTCAAGTATTTTCGGTTCGCCCTCTTCTTTACTGACAAGAATCTCTTCTCGAATCTTATCAATGAGGCCATAACCCTCTTTGTAGACTTCTAACTCCATGAAAAGATCTGTGTGGTTGGAAAGTGCGATGACAGAAACCTGTTCTTCCAGGACACGATCTATGAAAGAACTAAACCCACCAGCCCACCCACCATGGGTAACATGCGCGTAGCCTCCCTTATCAAATACAAACTGGCCATATGCGTAGCCTATTTCTTTACCGTTTCGATCTGTCCCACTTGTTACCAGCTTTCTTATGAATGTAGGCGATTTATTACCCAATCTGTTGTTATGAAAATTGTTTTCCCATAGGATTAAATCGTGCAGACAGGTCCAGAGTTGGCCGGCACCGTTAATTTCCATTTTTTCGGAGTTGATACTCAGTTTATCGCCCTTTGTAGAAAAGGGTTGAGCGTCTTGATAATGCAAACGCTCGAAATTGGAATACCCAACAGCTCTATTACGGATAATTTTCGTTCTATCATCACGCAAAAAGGAATGCTCCATGCCTAATGGTTTAAAGATGTGCTCATGAGCAAATTCGCTTAAGCTGACTCCGCTGATCTTGCTCACAGCTTCACCTAAAAGGAAATACCCTGTATTCCCATAGCTCCACTGCTCACCCGGTTCAAACATTAGCCAATTGCTAGCTTGAATAAATTCCCAGCATTCATCTTTTGTAAAATAGTCGTCTTCACGTATACCGCAAATGATATTCGCTGTGTCATAGGCATCGAAGATGCCGTTGGTCATATAGATGAGATGTTTGATTTTAATCTCATTCCACATCGCACCTTGTAAAGGAAGAATATCTTTCACCAATTGCTCCTGATGTAACAACCCCTGTTCTTCGAGCAATGCGACGCAAGTTGCAGTAAATTGTTTTGCCATGGAGCAACAGTGAAATACGGTAAACTCATCAATTGGAATATCATACTCCAAGTTTGCCATACCGAAACCCTTTTTATAGATCACTTGACCGTTCTTGACAACCCCAACACACATTCCCGGCTGCGAACCCTCATTAAATCTTCCGCAAAGCGATTCAATTTTTTGCGCCAACCTCTCACTTTGATCCTTCACAATTAATAACCCTCTTTTTAATACTATTTTTTACTCTCACTGCATTGTAGACCCGTCATTTCTTCTTGTCAAGTGAGAGACTAAAAAAGGAAGACCCTTATTGATAATCAAAATATATTTTTAGAAAAGGTATTGACTCTTCCGTTACGGAATCCTTTACAATGAATTTCAGAGAGAGGAGGGAACTACATGCTACGAATCGGTGAAGTTGCTAATCGCTACGAAATTTCTCATCGCACCTTGCGCTACTGGGAGGAAGTTGGTATTCTACATAGCCGGCGCTCACAAAATGGATATCGCTATTATGACGAACAAAACGCTGCTCGAATTCAACAAATTGTTATTTTTCGAACTCTGGAGATTCCCATTGCTGAAATCGAAAAACTGTTTATAGCCGGAACAACTACGAATGCCTTGGAAATTCTAAAGAAACATTGCTCTCGTCTAAAAGAGGATGCACGACATGCGCAGTCGTTGACCAGAATTCTAGATAATCTCATCCTTCAGCTTGAGTTCAACAGGGACTTCGCAAACTTACTTCCAGACTTAGCAGAGCAACTTAAACAACCGATGACTTCCTTAATGCAAGGCCCTCTAAATTCGCTCTCTGAAAGGAAGATTACGATGTCACAAAAAACCTTAGACCATGTCCGTATTGTCAAATTACCCCCCATGGCCGTTGCTTCATATCGAGCTGAAAGTACCACACCGGAAGCTGACTGCGCCGCTGTTATGAATGCTTTTATCTTACAACATGAACTTCACAAAAAGGCGGGATTTCGCCATTTCGGATTTAACAACCCCAGCCCTAGTGAAGGAAATCCTGTATATGGCTATGAAATCTGGGTTACCATTCCAGAGGAAATGGAAGTGCCGGCACCGTTTGAGAAAAGAAATTTCTCTGGAGGTCTGTACGCCTCCATTCCTACTACTTTGAATGAAATTGGCGAACGATGGATGCAGTTATATCATTGGACAAAAAACAGCAAAGAATATGACGTCGACTTCAGCTTCCAGTGGTTGGAAGAGTGTGTAGACTATGAATCCTTTTTAACGGCCGATGATTCTGCAAAGCAACTTGACTTATTGGAACCGATCAAAAGGAAATAGAAACAAGCAAAAACCCGCTGAAGAGCCTTTTCTTTAGCGGGTTTTTGCTTCTACCTGCAGTATATTTTCATAGCTTCCAACAAGAATTCTGCCGCACCCGGGGCTATTGAATCATAGTAAGCCTTAAACCGAACATCATCTACATAGGTTTGGGTTAGTCCTAAATGTGCCTCTTTAGAGTAACTTGGCCAAAAGAATCCCAGCCACTGCTTGTGCAGTTCACAAATCTTTTGAGCGATTACTGAATTTGGATCCCCAGTTGCCATGGCCTCTTTCAAAGTGTTGTTCAAAACCTCAGTTAGGGCTTGATGTTTCTCGAATTGTTCTTCTGACATGCCCATAAGTTTAGCATTGCTTTCCTCTACTACTTTGTTTCCGAATTGTGTTCGGGTTTCTTTGCCATATTGCTTCTCATTATCTGCAATCATCTTCTTTTTAAAGCCAACGAATTTTTCTTGATCTTTCATAGTTTGTTCTCCTTTTGCATCTGTAATCGTTTTCTTAACATTCTCCACAAGCTGTTCGAGTAAATCCTTACGTTCCTCTAAAGCCGATAAATGCTTTTCCAAAGCCCCAATGCGGTCAAAATCCTTTGCCTTAAGCAGCTTTTTGACTTCCACTAGTGGAACATCCAACTCGCGAAAGAGAAGAATCTGCTGCAGAAGGTCGACTTCTTCAGATCGATACACCCGATAACCATTGCTGTCGATCCTGCCTGGAGACAGTAGTCCAATCTTATCGTAGTAACGCAAGGTTCGAGACGAAATTCCCGCTAAATCGGCTAGCTCTTGAATTTTATACTCCATAGTTTTCTCCCCTCAATATTCTGTAAGTGGACTTTACCGTTCGTATTATAAACTATGACGCAACGTCAAAGTCAAGAGGAGTTTAAAAATTAACTACTTGCACTGGTATATTGACTTCTTCCCTTATTCAACGCAAAGGCAGACAATAAGAAAAAAGCCAACCCTACTGCTGAGTAGATTGCTAATTGCTCATAGGTATTTCTTCCCAGCAAAATAGAAGCAGGAGCATTGGCGAGCGGTATTGCCGGTATGACGAACAGAAACCCGTACAAAAATTCCTTACTAAACATTTCTTGAGGCTTGCTGGCAATGTCCATCATTAGGTAATACATATTATTAATCCCGTCGATCTTGATAAAGACGAAAGCCAAGGTGTATAGCAACAACATAAACGAAGCCAAAACAACGACACCGTTGATGACGAACAGAAGATAAATAAGCACTTGGGTAGCCGAAATTTGGCTACCCATTTTTGATAATTGACTTAGCAGAACGATGATTGGAGCGATAATTGAAAGCAAGCTGGAAATATGGATCGGTCCGGTATTCACCTGAAAAAGAAGATTAATCGGACGTAGCAGCAGTTTATCAAAGCCACCGCTCCCAACTCCATTGACAAATCGATTTTGATTAAAATGGATCGACCCTCGATACAGCTGGTTCACAATAAGAGATGTACAAATCAACACAATCATTTCATCTTTGCTCCAGCCGGCTATGCTGTCAACACTCCCATATATAAACTCCACTGAAAGAAGTGTCATAAGAGAATTGATGATACTTTGAATCAGCATTAGCCAAAAGTTCGCGCGATACATAGTTGCCGACATTATTGACAGTTTACACTGAGTATAAAACAACTTAAGATATTTCATATTTTAACCCCCTACCGAGGAAAAGCGTTTAAGGCCAGCTTTCCAGACTAATTGATGAATCATTAGTAGAATCATAATCCAGCTAAAGTGAATCAATAGAAGTTGCAACTGCTTTTCCATTGGGAGTAACCCCAGATAAATCTTACTTGGCAAATAGCCCCAAGCAGCAAAAGGTAGTTTCTCTAATACAGATAACCAACCCTTGGGGAAAAAATCCAAAGGAACATACATACCCATAGCCATATTGAGTAAGACCGCGAGTGACCACATCACTGCGGTAGCTTCTTCCATCCAAAATGCTAGAAACCCGAAAATCGACCAGAGTAAATGACTGGTCACGCTTGCAATTAGAACAAACAATACCATGATAAGAATATTCATGATAGTTACATTCCAAATTAGAAAATCAGCAACAAAAGGTAAAGCAAGTAGTACAAAGAGAACTTGCGGGATTAAACCTGTAATGCTTGTTGATAATTGCTGAAAGTAAACCGACCAGACCAACCGATACGGTTTCAACAAAACCGAACCTAGCGAACCACTTTTTACCATTGAAGTGTAGTAGAAACCTGACCCTTGTAGGGTGAATCTGCTTGTAATGTTTGAAACAATGAAATAAGTAATAATGCCCGATAAGGTAAATCCATTAAGTGTTTTTCTAAAATCACCGTTAAAAATCAAAACCCAAAAAAACATGGTCACCATTAGGCTCATATTTCCAAAAAACAAGTTTATGACTGTGTTGAAACGATATTGGAATGAATTCAGGAAGAACAACCGAAAGCCATACAAATATTTCTTCATTTTTGCTTTTCTCCCGACCCCATAAGGTTGAGTATCCCCTCTTTGAAGGAGATTTCTGGCTTTTTTAACTCAGCAATATCACCATCAAACGCTTTTTGCCCTTTATGCAGGAGTATCACCCTGTCACACGTTTCTTCGATGTCATCCATATAATGACTGGTGATAATCATGGTTGTCTTGTGATCGTTTCGGTATTTTTTCAAAAAGGTGCGTATCGCCATTTGACTTCTCAAGTCTAATCCTAAGGTTGGTTCATCCAGAAAAACCAGCTTTGGTGTGTATAGAAAATTGTTAATCAATTCCATTTTCATACGTTCGCCCAAAGATAAACGGCGGAGCTGGATTTTTAGCAAATGCTTCACATCGAGAAGTTCCGACATATACGCAACTTCTTCCGAAAATTCCTTTTCAGGCACATCATAAATGAGCTGCTGATATCGAAACGTATCTACGGCAGGTAAGTCCCAGTTGATGTCGCTTTTGTTCCCCATGACAAAACTAATCTGCTTCAAAAAATCTTTCTTGCGATCTGTTGGGCGATATCCTGCTACGGTTACCTTTCCAGCAGTTGGATACAGAATACCCGTTAGCATTTTAAGAGTGGTAGTTTTACCAGCTCCATTTTCTCCTAAAAGCCCAACAATCTCCCCCTGCTCTACATTGAAACTTAAATCATCAACCGCGGTTTTATCTATATATTTACGTTTTAAGAGATCCTTTAACGCACTTCGAAACCCTTCGGGCTTCTCGTGAACACTATAAACTTTGCTTAATTGCTCGACTTGTATCATAGACATAAATATCACCCTCACATTCAATTATAAAAAATCACGTCTACTGTTCGTAAAACGAAGTAAACGTGACAAAGTACAGTTCTTCCCTATACCATATCTACGCTCGTTTTACGAAAGCAACAAGAAATACGCCAAAAAGAATTGGCGTTGTTATCTTATTATTCTCGAAAATTAAGCGTTTGTTGGCATACTATACCTCCAAGGATTTGATGTGAGTATAATATCATAAGACGTAGTTTTAATGCAAGCCGGAAAATTCAATAACTTATTTAAGTCGATCACAAAATTCTTTGATTTCACGGTCTAATTCTTCGCTCACATTTATAAGCGGATCCACGAATCTAGCTGTAGCCATAACTTCGGTGGCTTTCGATTCTTCTTTAACCTGATCAAAGAATTTGTCGGCAGTTCCTCCGGAGCAACAAGCAAATATCGCTATTTTTTTATTCTGAAGGGAGTTATCTCTTAAGAACGTACGCAAGGGCGGAGCATAGGTGCTAGCCCAAATGGGGGACCCTATAATCACTGACTCATACTCCTCAGTTTTAAAATGATACGGTTCAAGTTTTGGATGCTCTCTAAATACTGCGCTCTTTCCACCCCAAAAATATTTGCTAACGTTCCCTGTAGGGTATTCCTTTACTGGAACCAATCGGATTAAGTCAGCCCCCAGCTCGGCGGCCATTTTCTCTGCAACAAATTTGGTGTTCCCTTCAAGAGAGTAATATACGATCGCGGTTTTCTTTTCAGTCATACTCATGATCACACCTTCCATAAATTATAGTTTCAACACAGCAACGACTTCCTCTCCACATATTTCTCCGTTTTCCACAAAACCTAAGGAGTGATATAAAGCTTTTGCAACTTCGTTTTCTGGTTCATAAGAAAGCCAACAATGGCTCGCTTCCCCACAAGGCCATGTGCGAATGTAGTCGAGCGCGGTTTGCATAGCTTTTCTGCCCAAACCCTTGCCTTGGTAGGATTTATCGATCATGAATCGCCAGATACAATAGTTATGAGCAGATACACGGGGATCTTCGTCTTCACCATCGGTACCATAGCCAAACATCACAAAACCAATAGGTTTATCTTCGTGATAAATACCAAAAGGTAATGCCACACCACCGGTGGTAATGGTCACATAGGCTTGCAAAATGCTTTTGGTGTTGGTAGCAACGAAACCCTTCTGATGCTCATGCACCGAAAGATCGATAATTTCCCAAAGGTTATGATCATCAACTTTTTTTAATTCCATAGTTATTTCCTTTCAATGATCTGAATAAAAACTTCAACAACCTGAGGGTCAAATTGCGTTGCCGAACATCTTTTTAATTCCTCAACTGCCTCATCATGCGTCAAGGCTTTGCGGTAAATCCGATCTTCGGTCATGGCATCATAAGCATCTACAACACCAACAATTCTTGAAATCAATGGAATTTCTTCACCTTTCAGATTTTGTGGATATCCATTACCATCCCAGCGCTCGTGGTGATGTAGAATATACACTGCTATGGGAGCCAAGTTAGGTGACGACATAGCAATTCTGTATCCAATTTCCGGATGCTTTTTCATTTCTACCCATTCTTCTTCACTAAGTTTGCCAGGCTTTTTCAATATCCGCTCCGGAATACCCACTTTACCAATATCGTGTAGCTTTGCTAATAACTCTATATGATCAAGTTCGAGTTGTGAAAGCTTCAACTTCAATCCTACTTCTCTGGATAATTGCGACATTCTTTCTGAATGCTCTTCGGTTTCGTGACTCTTTTCAAACATGGTAGCTTTTATTGAATCTAAAATCGCACTGTAGGAGCTGTTTTTTTCCAAGAGTTTTCGCTGGTTCATATAATCCGCTGCTCGTTTGCTAACCAATTTGAAATCCATCTCGACGCTTTCCTTCGTATCGGCCCCTAGTGACAAATTGACGAAATAAGCTTCACTATGTACGCTGGAATTGTATTGCTCTGCGGCTGCTTGGATATTCATCAGTACTTTGAGGGCAGTTGGCAGATCAGTTTTGGGTAAAAGAATGCTAAACTCGTCTCCACCGGTTCTAAACAGAATCTCGTCTTTTTGGCAACAACTTCGGATCAAATTCGCAGATTCAACAATGATTTTATCGCCCTCGGCAGGACCGAAGGAGTCATTGATCAGCTTAAGTCCATTGATATCTGCAATAATGATCGACAAGGGTAACTGTTCCTTTACATCTAATCGCTCAATCTCCTTTTCGTAGCGTCGGCGATTGAACAATCCTGTCAACTCATCATGCTCTACCAGATAATGAAGCTCTTCTTGCATCTTTTTAAGCGCAGTTATATCCCGTGATACCCCTTGAAAACCGATGATCTGTTCGTTTTCATCGCGAATGATCGAAACATTCATCTCAAGCCAAAGGGAGGAGCCATCAGCGCGATAATGCTCCAGTTCAATCAACCGTGTTCTTTTTTTATCGCGATACGCGTCTTGTTCAAGCTCATCAACCAGTAGCTCTTGAATCTTCTTCATAGATTCGGGTGGGAATTTCTGCTCCATGGGTCTGCTCAGATGTGCTTGCACAGATTCGCCCACCAAACGCTCAATTGAAGGACTAACAAAGGTGGTATTGAGATTCAAATCGACTGTCCAAATCACGTCAGATGTGTTTTCGGTAATTTTGCGATACTTCTCTTCACTTAACCTTAGAGCTTCTTCTGCAACCTTTCGTTGTGTAACATCTTGCAAGATACAGTGGGTTTGTTTAAATTCGCCATCGGCATCATACCCGATTCGGCCTTCGAATGAAATCGAGATCTTCTTTTCGTTTTTCCCTAACATTTCAAATTCGATTTGAGTTTGTCCTTTTGATTTGAAAAGAGGGAAATTTCTTTTGAAGGCTTCCAAGTAATTTGCTGGAAGAAAGTCCCCAAACCATTTTCCAATAACCTCTTCCCGAGAATATCCGAAGGTGTCTAACCACTGTTGATTGACTTCAATAAAATTGCCATTTTCGTCCAAGGACTGATACCCAAGAGGTGCTTTTTCAAAAAGCAAACGGAATCGTTCTTCCGATTGTTTTAATTGCTCTTTGGCTTGTCTAAGTTCTTGTTGGCGAATTAACAATAAATTGAGTATGACCGAACCGATAGGATAAATCACCATAACAGGCAAAGCAATCGCACGAATTACATTCAAACTCTCCGGATAAGGAAGCAAGAGCATACAGGTAAGCATGGTCAAGTGAACACAAATACTCATGATATAGACACTGACCCAGCGCCATTTGATTGATTTAGGATATATCCAGCGTCGCCAAGCTAGGCCAATGAGGGCACTGGTTGTTATAACGGCTAATCCCGGTAGGGTTCCGGTGCCACCGAGACCCAACCGATATACTGCCGCAGCAACTGCTGTAATAATGGTAGGAACGGCTCCAAAGATGAGAGCAGTTACGCTGATCAAAATGGACCGTGTATCGTAAATGACACCCGGTTGCAGTGTAAACGGCATGCTCATAATGGCAATGCAGATCAACGCTATGAAGATTCCGCTGAAAATCGATCTCAGGCGTTGGTGCGTTGCTGGTAGGAAGTAGGTTACTTCATAGACTACGGACAAGACCAACAACTGAGCTGCATTATTCAATAAAGCAATTAGAATCGCCCACTCCATCCTTGTCCCCCCCTTCTAGCTTCGGAGTCTAATTCACGATATGCTTATTCGGGATTTCCGATTAGTAAAAAATGAAAGAAGACTCGTAGTATTGACTATCAAATGTATAGCCGTCTTTGGTCATCAGTTCAATACATGCCTCTACAATGGCAGGTTCAAAGAGCTTGCCTTTTTTGGCTTGAATTTCCTCTAATGCAGCTGTCAAGCCCAAACTTGCCCGATAAGGTCGGTGAGAGGCCATAGCCTCAACGACATCGGCCACGGTCAGGATTCGCGCCTCGAAAAGGATCTCCTCTCCCTTTAATCCTTGCGGGTATCCACTGCCATCTAGCTTCTCATGATGTTGCCAAACCACTTCGGCTACCGGCCAAGGTAATCTGAGGTCTTTCAAAATACTGTAGCCACTTTCTGAATGGGTTTTGATAATCTCGAACTCAAAGTGCGATAATTTACTGGGTTTAACTAAAATTTCCGAGGGCAAAGAGAGTTTACCAATATCATGCAAATAGCCAATCACTCGATTACCGGTAATTTGGAACTCCGATAACCCCAACTTTCTTGATATCGCTGCCGAAAGATTCCCTACCCGAATCTGGTGACTCGATGTATAAGGATCTCTTGAATCGACCAAGGAAGTCATGATTCTTATGGAGCTCTGCATCGATTTATCTAAATCCAACGTCCTAACGGAAACCGTCTCTTCGAGGTTCTTCAAATATTCAATCTTTTCTTGCTCTAATACCTTATTTTGCACCGCTAACTCACGAACAATTGTTGCTTGGCGGACCGCTTTCAGTAAAGCCTCTTTCGAAATCGGTTTGTATAAATAGTCAAAAGCCCCTTGTTGTAAAGCAATTATGGCGGTTTCAACCGTAGGCTCCCCGGTCATCATTAAAATCGGTACATTCACAAGATACTCCTGCAGCTTTTCCAATAATTCCACACCAGACATTTTAGGCATGATGATATCGCTGATCAAAATATCGTATTCTACCGTTTGAATGCGTTCTAAAGCTTCCATGGCCGTCTCTGCTGTATCAACAGCATAGCCTTCTTTCTCCAGAAAAATCCTCAAAGTGTTTCGGATGCTCTTCTCATCATCTATAATCAGTACTCTCATCATAGACTCTCCTTCATATCCCAACCATTATCCACCGGCAAAATCAAATGAAATTGTGTATATTGTCCTTCGACCGTATCGAATTCTATACGGCCATGATGATCCAACGCAAGTCCAAAACTTATGGATAATCCTAACCCAGTACCAACATCTCGAGGTTTCGTGGTAAAAAAGGGGTCAAATATTTGGTCCTGATACTCTTTCGGAATGCCATTGCCATGATCTTTCACTGTGATCCGAATCCAGCGACGCTCTTCTTCAGTGAAAAGAAAAACCGAGATAACGATCTGCTTATTAGGATCTTTACCCTTATATTTTTCGTTCAAAGCATCTCTGGCATTGGTGAGTAAGTTCATGAGGATTTGTTGAATTTGCTGACTTCTACACCGGATCAGAGGTAGATCTTCCGGAATATGTAAAACAACCTCAATCTGGTCTTTCTTTAGTAGACCTTGAATCAATGACAAGGTTCTTTGAATCACATCTTCAATCATCGCGGGGCTATGCGCTTGCTTCTGCTGCCGAGAATAAAAAAGCAAATTTCCTGTAATTTCTGCTATGCGGTTACCTTCGTCCAGGATTTCTTTGGCGTAGGCTTTAATTTGATCATTGCTTGTTTCCTCTTGGATCAACTGAGCGTAGTTAATGATACCCATAATCGGATTATTGATCTCATGAGCTACTCCGCTGGCGAGTGTACCGATTGATTCAAGTTTTTGCTGGTGTCGAGTGTTCATAACTTCTGTTAGACGCTTCTGTTCCAACTTCTTGCGCTCGGAAATATCTCGAACATAAATCAAAGCACCTTCCGAATTTTTATATAAAATAGGATTCGCTATGACTTCTACAGAAATTTCAGTTCCGTCGGGTAAAACATAAAGTTGCTCCATGGGGGGAACCTGATTTCGTTCTTCAAATAAAACACGATACCGTTCGGTCTCGGCTTCTCTGTAGGTGGTATGTACTAAGGACAAAAGTTCTTGGCCAATAATATCTTGCGCGGAAGTCGCTCTTAACATACGCATCGCGGCATGATTTGCATAGGCAATCTTCTTTTCGGTTAAAAGGAAAATAGCATCCGGGGCCGTTTCTACCAATAGTCGAAAACTCTCTTCACTTTCATGTAAAGCCATTTCTTGCTTTTTGCGTTCATTGATCACTTCAAGATACAAAATGATTCCGCCAACCGTTCCATCTTGAGTATACCACGGGCGCAATTGATAGCGGGTATAATCTATGCTTCCATCTTTATGCGAAAAAACTTCACTTTCGGATTTCTCCACCGAGCCTTGCAGGACTCTTTGATGAACTTGCCGCCATTGCTCCGGGATATCCGGAAATAGATCATAATGGCTTTTACCAATAATGTCGGATGTATTGATGTGAAAATCCTTTATGTATCGTTTACTGGCGAACATATAACACATATTTTTGTCAAGAACCGCAATGGCATTGGGGTCGTTTTCAATGATATACTCCAACATCGTTTTCCAAAAAATCAGATCCTCATTCTGCTTCTTTTCTAGTCTATTCAATATGTTCACCCCCTAGATTTCCATTATGTTACATTATTCAGCGTATGAATGTAAAATCCTGCTAAATGTATTATCTTAAGTCCCATCCAGCTTTATCGATGCGGCTATACATAGCATACCAACCATTTTGTTTAGCAAGTTGCTGAGGAGCTCCACTTTCAACGATCCCATTTTGCGCCACAATGTGGATAATATCGGCATCGATGATTCCGCTAAGCCGATGACTAATTGAAAAAATCGTTCTTCCTTCGCTCGTAGCACGGATAGCAGCAAAGATACGGGCTTCGGTTTGAGTATCCATGCCACTAGTGGGTTCGTCTAATAAAAGAACCTTAGGGTCGGCAGCTACGGCTCTGGCAATGGACAACAGTTGGATCTCTCCGCTCGATAATCCTGCTGCCCCCTCCCCGATCACCGTTTCATATGCTTTGGGCATAAGAGAGATCAGTTCATGAATGCCAACGGTTTTTGCTGCATGCTCCACCTGCTCTTGACTAATACTCGCATCCCCAAGAGTGATATTTTCAGCGATGGTGCCGTCAAATATTTGAGGCATCTGTGGCACAATACCAATCAGTCTGCGCCGCTGTTCGGGCGGTAAAACGAACGGATCGACTCCACAAACTCGCACGTTTCCCTTTTGTGGTGCATAGATCCCTGAAACAAGATTCATCAATGTCGTTTTACCAGCTCCGCTTCTACCAATGAAGACGGCTTTTTCCCCTTTTTCAATTGTAAGATTGATATTGTTCAAAACAGGGGTTTCTCCATAAGAAAAGCTTAGGTTGCTGATGACAATTCCACTGTCATCAGGATCTTGTTCCCTAAATTGACGGACTTCGACGGGCTCAGCAAAAAAATCGTTGACTCGAGCAATGCCTGCCATGGATTGCTGTATGGTCTGAAATTCCGTAGCAAGTGCTTCAATAGGGGAAAACAGCTTGCCGATCAGGTCAATCACTGCAGCTAAGGTACCTACCGTTAAGCCAAGTGAAAGCATCGTGCCATTGGGAGCACACAACCACAAGGCGGCTACAATCACCCCGGCTCTTAAAATCTGCATGACACAGGGGAACCAGCTGTCGTAGGTAGAAATCCGATTGATGGTATTAAGTAAATCGAGAAGCAAGCCGTGAAATTTTCGCTTACCAACTGTCTCTGCAGAGTAGGCTTTCACCGTCCGAATACCGGAAATCCATTCTTGAATAAACGTATAAAGGGCTGAAATTCGCAATCGAACTGTTTTTTGCAGGACAAAAATCCTCTTCCTAAAGAAGTTCGAGGCAAAGTAAACCACCGGTATAACGACAATCTCTAACCATATCAATTGCGGTGCCATAATATAAAGCGAAACCAATAAGCCGCCGATTTTGAAGAGGTTTGTAAAAACGTTGATGATTCCTGCAGAAAACAAACTGTTAATAGCATCGACATCGGTGGTTAAGCGGCTCATAATATCTCCGGTAGGAGTTGAGAGGTAATAATTGATGGGTAGTTCGCTTAACCGCTTCGCCATTTTTCCTCGCAGATCTTTTAAGATGCTTTGTCCGATTAGGGTAGTAAATGCTACTTTCAAAAACTCCACCACATTCGCTCCGGAGGTTATGAGCAGGTACAAAGCAGCTAACGACCATACGCCGGCTAACTGTCCGGTAGAGAAATGTTGATCAATAATGCGCCGAATCAAAAATGCCGGGGTAAGTTGCAAGGCCATGGATGCAATAATGGCTAACAACAAGAGAAGCAATAGAAAAATTCTCTTCCGCAAGACATCGGTTACCGACCGTAGAATGAGATTATTTTCCACTTTCGACACCTCCTAAAAACACCTGAGCCGAATAAATACTCTTGTAGGTGCCGTTCAGTGCAAGAAGCTCCTCATGGGTCCCCATTTCTGCGATGCTTCCATTTTGAAGCAGCAAAATTTGATCCGTCTGGGTAAAGGTCGTCAGTCGATGCGAAAATAGCAAAATGATTTTGTCACCTAAGTTTTTGCGCAAATTCTCCATGATTTTCTGTTCCATAGTAATATCAATGGCAGAAAAGGGATCATCGAGAATGAGTATTGAGCAATTTGTCGCCCAGGCACGTGCTAAGGCAATGCGTTGACGTTGCCCACCCGACACGCGAACCCCGCGCTCCATCAGCTTTGTTTCTAGACCCTTTTCAAATTGTGTAAGATCTTCGGTTAATTCACTGATCTTGATTGCTTCTTCAATCTTACCGTTCTCGTGGCCAAGCTGTATATTAAAGGAAACGTCGTCAGAAAAAACAAAGTGGGCACTATCCATATAGGCAATACGCTGATCTCGTTTGTTTTCATACAATCCGGAGAGCGCTGCAGCGAGTGCACTTTTCCCGGACCCTACGGCACCGGTAATGCCAATGATATGGCCTTTGTTAGCTGTAAAGGAAACGTCTTTGACCGCTTGCTCTTTGGAAAAAGGATACGTAAAGCTCAAATGTTTCACGGAAAGCCCATTTTCATCGATGATAACACTGCCTTGATCCCGACTTAAATCTTCATTTCTCTCTGCTAGCTTTTCGCAAATTCGATCCCAAGAAGCTTTCGCTCCATGCCAAGTATTCATCACTCTGGCTGCCATATTAGTCCTGGTAGCCATAGCAATAAACATGGCAAGATACGCAGTAAAGGTTCCAATGGTCCAAGCCCCCGAAACAACATATTCACCACCATACCCCAGCACCAAAACGACCCCAATGTTAGCAATCAGCGTGTAGAAGGGAACCACTCCGCTTTGCAAAATGCCAAACTTCACCTGCCATTGATATTGATTTTGCAAAAGCAGTTCAAAGCGCTCACGTCCCGCCTGTTCTAAACCAAAAAGCCTTTGCAACATTATTCCGGTCACGTTGTGCTGCAAATGTACGTTGATTGCCGAGGAAGCCTTGCGCGACTGTAAGGAGAGATTATATAAGCCATGGCGCATCGCTTCTGCTAGAAACAGAGCAAAGGGAATCGGAATCGCCGCTAGCAATGTTAATTTTGGACTATACCACATGCATGCAACGAAATAAGAGAGCATAAGTAGTGCAGTATCCCACATCTCGGTGATCGTAGTCTGTACCGAAGCACCAACGGCATCGACATCCCCAATCATTCTGCTCATAATATCGCCTGTTTTTTCCTTGGACAAGCTATTGAGCGGATAAGAAAAAAGCGTCTCCAATAACTCTGCTCGAATGTCACAGTTCATTTTGTTGACCAACATGCGCATGTAGAAGCGTTTGAAATAGCGCGCCATTTGAAAAACCACAGTCACTCCAAAGAACATAGCCAACTGGAGGTAAAAGAAAGAGACCGGCGCTTTGCCCTCATAGACAAGACCGGCTGCATCAATTGCTTTTCCAAGAAAAATAGCTCCAAAGATAATAACTGTGTTATATACAATTCCACCAAGGGCTTGCAATATAAAATCCTTAGGGTATTTTAAGATATAGGAGGTCAACTTCAATTTGTGTTGGCCTGCTCCAAATGTTTGTTCCAAGATCCCCCTCCGCTCCTTAAATAAAGATTATATGAGTCTCTTTGAATGCTATTATTCGAGAAAAAAACAAACGGCACCTTTACCAAAATTGGTAAAAGTGCCGTTTATTTCTTGGCGGAGCTGAAGGGATTTGAACCCTCGGTCTCCTGCGTGACAGGCAGGCATGTTAGGCCGCTACACCACAGCTCCGTATATGCAGCGATGTTTAGTATACCGTATATCGTTGAGTTTGGCAAGGGTACTCAATGGTATGTTTTAATAAAATCGTGTCGGCATGAAAAGGCTGGTGTTGTTTGTTGAATAACTGGCGCATAAAGAAGGGTTTTTCTTTCGATTATCGAATGAACTTCTTACTTAAGAGCAAGAATACGGAGGTCTTTTTTATGTCTCGAGTAAGTCCTCAACATGGGCAGTTTGATGACGGAACCGGTTATTTTGCAAGGATCCGCTCCTTCAGCCGCAATGCCAAATTATTCCTGTTGAGTCATGCGTCAACCCAAATCTGTTTGGGTGTCAGCTCTACCATATTGAATGTGTATTTCTTAAAAATGGGTTTCAGCAAATCCTACATCGGTACCTACATGGCCATGGGTACCTTAGCTTCTGCTATTGCTGCAATACCAATTGGTGTTATTGCCGACCGAGTTGGGCGTAAGAAATCCGTTCTTTGGGCGATTATCCTTACTGCCATGGCGGCAATCGGCGAAGTCGCTATTTTAAACCCTATGTTGTTATTGGGAGTCAGCTTTGCCAAAGGAGTAGGTTCTACCTTTAAACAAGTTGTGCAAAACCCTTTTCTCATGGAGAACAGCACACCGGATGAACGCATTCATCTCTTCTCGGTCAATCAGGCCTTGCAAACCGTCGCTTCTGTTCTTGGTTCAGGTTTAGCCGGGTTGTTTCCGTTATTATTAGCTTTCGCCGCTCAGAGTTTTGGCTGGTTGGAGTTTGTTGAAGTGACCCAATTGCGAATGGCTCTTGCGTTCTCGATTATTTTCCTTCTCATTTCGGCTATTCCAATATCTATGATTTCAGAGACCAATTTCAAACCTTCTAAACGTCACAGTGTGGCTTCCGATTTGACCTCAATTGTTAAAGATGCTAATTTGCGCAACCTTGCTTTTTACCAATTCCTAATTGGCGCAGGTGCCGGGATGACGATTCCCTTCTTTAATGTCTTTTTGAGCGATTCCTTAGGTGCGTCTTCCGGTGAGATCAGCACCATTACCATGGGTTCCCGTGTTGTTCTGACCATTGCAGTGCTGATGAGTCCTTGGCTGGTCAAGGCGTTCGGACGCATCAAATCCGTCTTGATTACACAAATGTTATCGATTCCTGCGCTCCTGTCAATCTCCTTTGCTCCGGGCCTATGGATCGTAGCCTTACTGTACTGGTTCCGCACTGCCCTTATGAATATGTCTTCTCCCATTGCTACCTCCTTTGCCATGGAAATCGTTCCCAGCGATATGCGCGCCACCGCCAGTTCCACCATTAATATGGGGAATTCGATTGCCCGTAGTGTCAGTCAAATCTTAGGAGGTCTGATGATGGACGCTTGGGGAAACACCTCACCCTATTATTTTACTTGTGTCTTATATTTCCTGGCCAGTGTCTTTTATTATCGCGCTTTCAACAAATTCGATAAGCCCAAAGCACAACAAGCACAAGCTTAACCAATGAAATGCAAAACCGGAAACTCTTTTAAATCAAGAGTTTCCGGCTGCTTTTTTATTTCTGATAAAGCTTATTACTGCCATAATTGGGTTCGCAGGTCAGGTTGATTCCCAGCCGACGGAAAACTGATTCATCTACCTGTGACAATAAAACCGTTGAATGCGCTTCGCAACCCCGCAATTGTGGCAAACAGGTCATCGCTGTTTTTGCTGCCTCACTACTTACCGCGCTGATCGACAATGCAATCAGCACTTCATCGGTATGAAGGCGTGGGTTTTGATTACCCATAATATCTGTCTTCATCAATTGAATCGGCAAAATTACTTCCGGTTCGATTAACTTCACTTCCTTATTGATCTCACCTAACGCTTTTACCGCGTTGAGCAGTGCTGCCGAGGAAGCGCCTAATAAATCTGAGGTTTTACCGGTAATGATCTGGCCATTGGCTAATTGAATGGCCATCGCCGGTTGATTCTGGGTATCTTTGCTACGCTTAAGAGCAGCTTGCACGACAGGACGATCTTCAATTGTAATCCCGGCTTGATTCATGAGCAGTTCGATTTTATGAACGGCTTCTTCCGGCCAGAAACCTTTGCGACGCATTCCCATGGTATCATAATAACGACGCACGATTTCGTCTTTAGCAGCTTGGCTAACAGCTTTATCATCGGCAATCCCGAAGCCTGCCATGTTCACTCCCATATCGGTTGGTGATTGATATGGACACTCCCCGCTGATCCGCTCAAACATGGTTCGTAAAACCGGAAAGACTTCGACATCACGATTGTAATTGACAGTGGTGATTCCATACGCTTCTAAATGGTAGGGGTCGATCATATTCACGTCATTGAGGTTAACCGTAGCGGCTTCATACGCTAAATTGATAGGATGTTTTAAGGGCAAATTCCATATTGGGAAGGTTTCGAATTTGGCATAACCGGCTACACTGCCTCGCTTATGTTCATGATAAAGCTGAGACAAGCAGGTTGCCATTTTACCGCTACCCGGACCCGGTGCGGTAACGACTACCAGAGGTCGACTGGTTTCAATATATTCATTCTTGCCGAACCCATTATCGCTGACAATGACAGAAACATTAAGCGGATAATTTTCAATAGGATAATGCAAGAAAACCGGCACACCTTGGCGTTGTAACTGTCTGCGAAAACGTCGCGCCGAAGCTTGACCGGAAAACTGACTGATCACGACACTGCCTACATATAACCCTATTCCTCGAAACGCATCGATCAGACGTAAGACATCGGCATCATAGGTGATACCTAAGTCACTTCGCATTTTATTATCTTCAATATCCCCGGCTTTAATGACAATAATGATCTCAACCTGGTCGCTGATCGATTGCAACATGCGCAACTTGCTGTCCGGTTTAAACCCCGGCAAAACTCTGGATGCATGATAATCATCGAAAAGTTTACCACCAAATTCCAAGTAGAGTTTACCGCCGAATTTATCGATTCTGGTTTTGATTTCTTTCGACTGTTTTTCAATGTAGAGATCGAGGTCAAATCCTGCCTTGATCAAAGAAAACGCCCCCTTTATGATTATAGATCTACCCCTATTCATAACGTTAAATATAACACAATCCGAAACTTCTTTCAAGGGAAGAGAACCTCTTTTGTTGAATTGTAGAGTATGAAAAGAGGTGGTTTTCTTGTTTCAGGATTTCGGTTTGATTTATCCTACTGCAGATTTACAGATGCAAGCAGAATATACGTATTTAAAGAGACCTCGTTTTATTATTACATTGGACCAGCTGGTTTCTTCTTTGGGTAAGGAGTTCACCAAGGGGAAGCGTCCGTTATTGCCTCGGGAACAGGAAATGATCCTTACCAGTATTCTGCAACGCCTCAAAAAGGAGGGCCGTTTACAATGGCTTCTTCTCCGTGAGGAGCAAGAATCTGGTATAGTCATATCTTTAAAAAACACACTACAAACATATATGGAGAATGGAGTCGTCTGTGATACATTGAATCATTTTGTTGCAACGGGCTCTTCTCCTCGCTTTCGTGACTTGTGCCTGTTGTATACCGAATATCAGTTGTATAAGCAAGCAAATAATCTCTTTGATCTCAGCGATATCTACCAATGGATCTTCAATCTTGCTGAAGATCAACCCCTACCTGAGCCATTAAACAACCTCAAGGGTTTGCGTGCTTTTCATTTTTACTTCAGTCGCCCTTTGGAAAAGCACTTCTTTGATTGGCTTTGTTCCCGTATTCCCAATTGTGAAATCGATACCACACCTCCAGTAGCATGGGAAGCATTACAACCAAACGATCTACAAGTTCTCTGTGCCTTTGATTTACGTCGCGAGATCCAAGAAGTCTTGGTGCGAGTCAAACATTCTCTCGTGCAAGGAGTTCCTCCCTATGCTTGGGCAATTTTGGCGCACTCGGAGACTCCCTATTTCCCAATTCTTCGCGAAGAGCTAGAAAAAGCACAGATTCCCTATAGCATGGTCTTACGTACTCCCTTAACGCAGCAGCCCTTGATTCAAGCGGTTCAAATGATTCTTAAAATCGCAGCCTCACCCCATCGTTTTTCTTTAACGAATCTATTGCGCACCCCTTTAATGAACCCAAATGCAACATTTGCTGCTGAATTGGCCTCACTTTGGCCGGCAGAGGGCTTGGAGGGGGATTGGACTACTTGGTTTAATCGTCTAAATCGGGCTGCCGAACGGAATCGCAATTTGCTTGCCTGGCCAGAAGATGATGAAGACCCCCGACCCAAGAAGAAATATTCAGAAGAGTTTTTTAAAAACGCGGAAGCAACTTTGCAAGCTTGGCAACGTGCTCTGGAGGCGATCCCAACAAAGGCAACACCAAGTGAGTTCAGAGAAGCCCTTTTGAATCTGTTCTCAGCCAGAAAGTTGCATGAGAATATAAAGAAACTTCGAAAGATCGATATCCCATCTGAAGAGCTACTTCTTTTGGAAAAGCAGAATCAAGCTGCTTGGCAAGAGCTTGTAAAAGCCTTGGAACAATTGCAAATCGCGTCCAGTGCGATCCACCAAGAAGAAAAATGGACCTTTACCGAATACGTGCAAGAATTATCGGCCTTGTTGACCTCTGTACAGCTTCCTATTCCCTATGGCCAGCCGACAGGGGTTCGTATTGGGACTCCTTTGCGTATGCGTGGTCAACACTTTCATGGAGTAGCCATCTTAGGCTTAAACGATGGCGTTTTCCCAGCCCCCGGCGGTAATGATTGGATGTTAGATGCTGATTCAATAAAGTTCCTCTCCCAAGCAGGATATATACTTCTCACACCGGAAGATCGAGCATTACAAGAAGAGGCGCTCTTTCGCAGTTGTTTAGAAATGGCGGAGAAGCAGTGGATCCTTTCCTACAGTCGCCGAGACTTCAAAGGCCAAGGTCTCAATTCTTCTCCATTTTTGCTCCTCTTACAAATCTACTTCTCTAACAAAATCAAAGTGCAGGAAACAGAATCTTCTCTGTATCGTATCAAAGAGGAGCATACGTTATCTGAGGAATCCTTGAAGCAAATAAAGCTTGCTTTTGCATCCGAGCCTTCAGCGCTTGAACCCCCGTTGACAGTGAATAAAGCCATATTGCCCAAAAGGATTCTGCAATCTCCTTCGGCGTATAATCAGTATCAGAACTGCCCTTATGCCTATTTTTTAACCTATATTCTGCGCTTGGAGCAACCTCAGAGTGTGGAAACCGACCTGAATCCGTTGGACCGAGGCACTCTAATGCATCGCATTTTGGAAGCCTTAGTCAAAGCCTGGAAGGAGTCCCTATATGAGAACGACCCTCCCGATCTTGCCACTTGCAAAGCAATGATCCCTCAGGTTATGGATCGGTTCTGGATTCAACCGGAACTCCTGGAACTCTCACCAAAGCTTTGGCAGGCCGAACGCCAACGGTATCAGCACCGTTTCGAAACTTGGCTGGAAGAAGAAGCTGCTCTGTTTCAAGAGCGTAAAGCCAGCCCTTTATATAGCGAATGGAAGTTCGGTCATGACACTCCTTTGAAATTGGATGACCGGTGTTACCCCATCCAAGGTAAAATTGACCGGGTCGACCTCTGCCAAGGAGATAGCAACCAATTTTATTTATACGATTACAAAACCGGAAGTTCAGCGAACTACAAAGCTCTGAAGAAAGAGCCTTTAAACGATTTACAACTACCCTGCTACGGGTTGGTCTGGGAGAAGCAAAACCAAGAGGACTTACATTCGGCTGCTTATTACTTCCCCGGGCAAGGGGACGGGAAAGCCGAATTGGTTGAAACGGTCAAACCTCAAAACTGGGCAGAGTTGAAGGTCGGTGCCTTGCAGCTTTTGCGCAATATCGATACCATGATCAGCAGAGGACACTTTCCCAAAGCACCAAAAGACGACGCCTGCGAACGCTGCTCCTATGCTTCATTATGTCGAAGGGAGATGAAACCTTGAGTACTTTTTCCGCGAATCAACAGTATGCAGTTGAGAGAATTGAGCAATCTTTGGTCCTCACTGCCGGTGCAGGTGCTGGGAAAACTCGGGTTTTGGTGCATCGATATTTGCAGCTTTTGAACAGTGGTTTGGGTTTAGACCAGATTGTAGCCATTACCTTTACCAATAAGGCTGCCGGGGAAATGCGAGAGCGCATTGGTGGAGAGTTATTAAAAAGACTGCAAACTGCACAGGATCCTGAGCAATCGGCAAGGCTCCAGCAGTGGATTTTGCTGTTGCCTTCGGCAACCATCACCACGATCCATGGTTTTTGCAGCGGTATATTACGTCAGTTCCCCTTGGAAGCAGAAGTGGATCCTCATTTTCTGATCATGGAAGAATGGGAAAGTCGTTCTTTGTTGCGAGAAGTAATCCTGCAATCATTAGAGATGGCCTTGGATCAAGGAGACCCTTTTTTGTCCATCCTCTTACGTAAAAAATCGGTGAGTCAAGCTGTTGAAACCTTTCAGGGCTTCTTACAACAAATTAACAATAAAGGCGTGCCCATTACACAAATCGTGGCCGGATTAAGCACAGGTATTTCTGATTCCAGCCAACTATGGCAAGATTTAGAACAAGCGGCTCAGGAGTTCTGCCAAACAACCTTGGCGTTCGATAAACGTGGTACAAGGGCGATTAACGATTGGCAAACTATTCACGATATGTTATCGAAAGCAACAAGCACTTGGTTCAATGCTCTAGCCTCAGAGGAGCAAGAAACATGGTTGCACGATATTGGAACGATTTGCGAACAATATGAGCCCAAAGAAGGCGAAAAGCTCAGCAAAAATGGTCAGCTTCTGAGTGACGCCTTAACCACTTGCCATTTGGGTGAGTTGATCAACCGACTCTGGGAAGATTGGTTACAGCTTTATTATCCTTCTGCATTACAACTTCTGCAAACGATACAAGAAAAATTCGTTCAGGAAAAGAGCAAGCAACATTGTCTTGATTTTGCTGACTTAGAACATCGGACGCTGACCTTGCTCCAGGAAAACCCGCAGGTGGTTCAACAATTGCGCAAACGCTACCACGCCTTTTTGATCGATGAATTTCAAGACACCAACTATGCCCAATTTAAGCTGATTTCCTTGCTCAACGAGAGCAGCCTTCAGCAAAGTTTATTTGTGGCAGGAGATGTAAAACAGTCGATTTACGGGTTTCGCGGGGCCGTGGTTCGTCTATTCAGAGACATGAGCGAGAATATTGGCAAAGCCTTACAAGGCACCGGTTCTGACCCACATAAAAATTTGGAAACCAATTATCGCAGTGGTGCTCAAATCATTCGGTTGGTCAATGACTATTTTCAAGACAAGTTGGCAGATTATGAGCCGATGTTGGCTGCTCGCCCTGCCGACCCCGAAAGTCCTCAATTGGAGTTGCTAATCACCTTGGAAGCAAGCGGCGAACTCTTCCGTAGTTTTGAAGCGGAAGCGATTGCTACACGGATCCAAACCATGGTAGAAAGCAAAGAAATGTTGGTGTACGAACAAGATGCTGAAGGAGTAGAACAACCTCGTCCAGTACGCTATGGTGATGTCGCAATGCTCTTTCGCAGCCGTACCGATCTACCCCTCTATGAAAATGCATTAAAACGACTGGGGATCCCCTATTTAGTTGTGGGGAATCGAGCTTTCTACCAACGACAAGAAATCCAAGATTTGCTGCACGGTTTGGCTGCTGTGGCCAATGCAGGGGATGACTATGCCAATTGGGCTTGGTTAACAGCGGCGCATCATGGCATTCCGCTAAAAGTGTTGGCTGAACATGCTTTGCACTGCCGGAATCATAGAATAAGTTGGTTGACCTATGATTGGTTCGGCCCCAAAGAAATTCTCGAGCCTTGGCAACGCGCTATTCACCGTTTACAGCAGTGGCAAAAATTACAAGCCTTCCTCGATGTGCCAAATCTACTCAGACAAATGATTCGCGATTGTCGTTTGGAAACTTATTATGCAGCCCAACCCATGGGGGAACAAGCATGGACGAATTTGAGCAAGTTTATTAGCCTTGCCGAACAAGCTTCCGGGCAAAATTATTATGGGATTCATGAATGCCTTTACTATTTCCACCAGTTAGCAGAAGAAGAAAGTGAAGCGGAACTTACGTTGTTCACCGAAGGGCAAGACGCCGTCCGTATCATGACCATTCACGCTGCCAAAGGATTAGAGTTCCCGGTTTTATTCTTACCGGATCTGATTCGCAAACAAGATCACCGTAATTCTGATTACCTGATTTGGAATGCAGAACAGGGATTCACCTTCCGTAATGGTAATAAGCGGGGTGCTTTAGTAGCAGATTCCCTTTTAGAAGCTGAGCGAGAAGAATCTCAACGAATTCTTTATGTAGCAATGACTCGTGCACGCGATTACTTGGTCTTATGCGGGGGAAACCATACTCGTTTAAATAGCGGCAGTTGGTGGTCGCAGATACAAGAATGGCTGCGCGAAGAAACTGCTTATGACCAGGCTCTGGCTTCACAGGAACCGCCGACCATCATCCGCGTTCATGACTTACCCTTCCGACTGACCATACAAGCAACGCAAGCTCCGGAACTTGCTAAGGATCCCCCGAATTGGGAGATACCGGAGGAAATATCTGATCAAAGTGCCGGCCACGTTACTCCTATTTCTTTTCCGGGAGAAAATTTAAAACTACTTTTGACTCCCATGCAAGAAGAAATCAAGGTGCAAGCCAGACCAGCTCTTCGAGTTTCTGCAACGGGTCTGTTAAATTTTCGCCGTTGTCCTCGCAGTTATTATCTGCGTTATAGGCTTTGGCTCAAAGAAGATGTCTTCGAAACAACGCAGCAAAGGCTCCCTCCCGACAGTGACCGCATGGAGGAAGAAGGTAATTTAGCTTCTGACGAAGAAAATAAGAGTACTTACCAAAATCCCCTGCTCTTTGGTTCATTGGTTCACCGTTTGTGCGAATTGAGTACTCCACAAGCGAATCTGGAAGAACTCCTGAACCAAGTTTTAGCCGAACCAATGTTTCAAGACATGTCCGCACAGGGTTCCGATGCTTTAGAATTGGTGGATCGGCTTATGGAGAACAAGGAGTATAGGGCAATTTTAGATAAGGCGAAAGACCTAAAACGCGAATGGACATTCCTTTCTCCCCTGGTAGATGGTATTTATCTTGACGGGGTCATTGACCTGTTGAGTGAAGATGCCCAAGGAAACCTACACATTCTGGATTATAAAACCAACCGAGTTCCAGAAGATCCGCTTTTAGCGCAAAAGAGAATAGCAGAAATCACCGAAAATTACGCGTTGCAGTTACAATGGTATGCCCTAGCAGTTGAACAGCTAATGAACAAACCCGTTGTTTCCGCACGATTAGCCTTGGTTCGCGCCAATGCCATCTGTGAAATCTCTTGTGCTCCGCGTGCTTTGGAACAGGCAAAAACAGAAGCTCAAACACTAGCAAAGAAAATGGAAACAGGAAAACACTTGCTTGACTATGCAAAGAACGTGAACAAGCATTGCATACAGTGTCCCTATTTCAATATTTGCCTTGACGATAACGAAAGGAGCAACGTCTTTGAAAATCACCTACTTACATAACAGCGCTTTTACCCTAGAATGGGCGGATCATTTTTTAGTCATCGACTACTTCAAGCACACGCCCGGTTCCAGTATTCGAGATGGGGTATTACGACCCCACGATTTTCTAAAATACCCTCGTGTCAGCGTCTTGTCTACGCACGGACATGGAGATCATTATAATCCGGTTGTTTTGACCTGGTCCCAACATCGGGAAATCGATTACGTCTTTGGCTATGATCTTGAAAAAAAGGTCAACCACCCCGGAGCAAATTTCATGCGTCCCGGTGACACAGTCCAATTAGGGGATCTTTTCGTAACAGCCTACGGCAGTACCGATGAAGGTGTTTCGTATCATTTAAAGAAGGGCAATCTCTCCATCTTCCATGCCGGTGATTTAAACAACTGGCATTGGCAGGAAGAATCGACAGCCCACGAGATTGCTGAAGCGGAAGAAGCTTATTTACGAGAATTAAGGGTGGTCACTTTACACACGTTGCCCTTGGATGTCGCCTTTTTCCCCATTGACCCTCGCATGAAAACCGATATTCACAAAGGAGCCCTGCAGTTCGTGCAGCAAACCCGACCCACTCGCTTGATTCCCATGCACTTCGGGCAATTCTTCCCCTTAACAGAGAAGATCCGCGAAGACTTAGCCCCCTATAGCATCCTCACCTATCTTTCCAACCCCGGCGACTCTATTGAAATCAAAGAATAACAAGGAGGATCACTATGCAATTCAAACTCAGCCACAGCAATATTAACGTTACCGATATGCAACGCAGCCTAGACTTTTATGAAAAGGCCTTAGGTCTATCCATTCACCGCGACCGCACCGCCAAAGACGGTAGTTACCGTATTTGCCATTTAACGGACGGTTCTGGAACCTATACCTTTGAAATCACTTGGTTGCGCGACAAAGAAGGTCCCTACGAATTAGGTGACAATGAATCTCACATTGCCTTTATTGTAGACGATTTCGAAGCCGCTCACAAACTTCACACCGAAATGGGTGTCATCTGCTACGAGAATCCAGGCATGGGAATTTACTTTATTGAAGATCCCGATGGCTACTGGTTAGAAGTCTTACCGATGCGTAAATAAGAGTCATTAAAAAAACTGTCCAACCTTTTTGGTTGGACAGTTTTTTTATTCACTTTAGAGATATGTTTCGAACCAGCGCATGATTTGACGCAAGCGGTCCGCCCTGTTCATGGGTTTGCCGCTACGAGACAATTCATGATTTTCTCCGGCAAAACGAACGAATTCACACTTGTTACCTAAACGCATTAAGGCTACATAGAACTGCTCGGCTTGTTCCATGGTGCAACGATGATCTTCTTCGGAATGGATGAAGAGCAACGGGGTTTTGACTTTAGGAGCATAACGGATCGGGCTGCGACTCATAATAAAGTCTTCTCCGCCTTCGTCCCAAAGATCAACGCCGCCCATACCGGACTTATTGCCGACCCAACCGATATCGGATACGCCGTATTTGGTATACATGTTGGAAATGGAGCGCAAAGTAACAGCTGCTTTGAAACGATTCGTTTGGGTAATCATCCAGTTCGTCATATATCCACCGTAAGAGCCACCGGTAACGCCTAAACGAGTCTCATCGATCCAGGCATTGTCTTTAATAGCTTGGTCGGTTATGGCCATGAGATCGGCATAATCGCCACCACCCCAGTCCCCGATTACGCCTAAAGCATGTTTCTCGCCGTAGGTTGCAGAACCACGTGGATTGCTAAATAAAACCACATAACCGGCCGCAGCCAGCAACTGATATTCATGGAAGAAACCATAGCCGGAAGCACCATAAGGGCCGCCGTGGATTTCTAAGACCATGGGATACTTCTTGTTTGCATCAAAATTGATAGGCCGTAGCAACCAACCATGAACTTCTTCCTCATCACGACTGATCGTGGAAATAGGCTCCATGGGCGCTACATAGACTTCATTCAACATGTCTCGATTGAGATTGGTCAGACGAACACCTTTTTCCATTTCTGGAGATTTATAATACACATTGCTGGCGTTCATAGAGCAATCGAGAACATAGGAGACTGGCATTTCACCGTTTTTGGTTAAGCCTTCGGCTGCACTAAAACTGGTAATGCCATGTTTACCCGTTGTAACCATGGATTGTGCTCCACTGGCCAAATCAAAGCGGTAAATATTGGTTTCGCCGGCTACGGTAATTAAGGAATAAACACCGGAACTGTCGCCTAACCATTGGTAAGCGCCACTGCCACCGTCTGCTCTGGCGTCGCCGCCGCAGTTGTTGCCCACTGTGTAATCAAAGGGTTCGGTTAAATTCTTAGCTGGACCACCACTTACCGGACGCACTAAAATACTGGTGTTGACGCCGTTTTTTCCTTGGCCTTTTTCGTGACCTAAGTAGGCGATCCACTTGCCATCGGGAGAGAACGAGGGGCTACCTGCAGTACCTTCATTGTTGGTAACGGCTTTGATTTCGCCACTGGCAATATCTACGGTCCAAATGTTGTTGATTTCGTTAATGTCGTCATTTTCCAAGCGAGAGCTTGCGAAAGCTAATGTCTTGCCGCAAGGACTCCAAGCGGGTGAGGATTCACTGAATTTGCCATCGGTCACTTGTTTGTATTCACCGGTTTTGAGATTCATTACAAATAGATGTTTGGGACGGGGATCTAAGAAGCCCATTCCGTTGAATTTGTAGCGAATTTTGGTGATGACGCGCATGTCTTTATTCTTTTGTTCCGGTTTAGTACCGGGCACGCAAGAGGAGAAGGCCACTTCATTCGAATTGGCCGGGTTCCAGGTCAAGCCTGCCAAGCCTTCTTCCCAAGTGGTCACTTGTTTTGCTTCGCCACCGCTCAATGCGATAACCCACAATTGGGCTTTGCCGCTGCGGTTGCTCATGAAATAAATCCCTTTACCGCAAGAACTCCAGCGTGGAGCGGTATCGCGAATCAGTTTGTCTGTGATCTGATGATTGGTGAAGGGGCGCGCTTCGCTCCATCCTTCTTCCGTTTTGTCCATCATCCACAAAGTGCTCTTGTAGCCGTTTTTTTCCACATCCATAACGGTGTGAACAAAAACAATATGCTGGCCATCGGGAGAAAGTTGACTGTCGCCCGGAAACTTCATGGCCAGTAAATCATCAATAGTGATTGGTCGTTTGTTCATAGAATCGGCTCCTTTCGATTTAGGGATAAGAAAAATCCCTGTTATACCTACTTTCTGTACAACAGGGATGATTTCCTTCGTTAGACGAAAAAGATGTTAGTTTGTGGGTGGAGGATTCGGCATACCGGTTCCTTCATCAAAGTCGGCAATCCATCTGGTAGAGGTAGCGTTCCAATGGAATACTCTCATTTGGTCAGTTACCCAATATACATCAGGTATCGGTGTAACGCCATCCATTTCATAAAAGTTATGCCCTGTTGCCTGATAATTCCTCAGAAAATCTCCCTGATAAAGTGTAAACGCAGTATTTTCTTGCAACGCCGTTATGGGTGCAAAAAGGAAGATTCTTCTAGGTGGTTGCTGCGCAGTTCGAGCTAAATCCAATGACCCATTCAGTACAATTGCTTTGTCAATGGAAATATCCACCGTTGCCAAATTGAATTTAAGAGCTTCGCGTAAGCCGAGTTCATCTACGCTGACAGAAGCGGAACCGCCACCGGAAACTAAACTTCCGTCGGTAATTGTACCACCTTGTATGTAACCTCCGGCAAGATTTTCTGAGGGTCCTTGCAAAACAATGCTACCCTTGTTCTGAATCGTGCTGTAGGCCATTTGAGAACCAGATGCTAAAGTTAGGGTCACGTTCTCAGGTATCACAACTGTTCGATATACTTCAATAGACCATGATTGTGAGCCCCTATCTGGTATTGTTATATTTTGAGATATGACGATTTCTCTCTCGTCAGAGGATGCTGCCGCAATTTGCAACTCTGCAAACGTTGACACTACTTCTCCCTGATCAGGCGGCGTTTTATCCAAGAACGGATAATATATAACCGAAATACCACTCTTCTGAATGTTCACTTGTACAGAATCATTATCAGCTTCCAGAGGATTTGATGGAACCAATGCAGTCAAACTGGGTATTGTTTCCCCCTCTTTCGTAATAGCAAACCTTTCAATCTGGAGAGGGGTCAAGCTGTTATCGAGTTCAACCTCATAAAGGGTATAGCTTATACTTTCATCCACAGAATCAGTAATAATCACCCACTCATTTTCAGGAGTTTTGTTCCAATCTACCCTGCTGACATCATAAGGTATGTTGGAACCGGCCATGTCTTTTAAGGAAATGGCAATGTGGTTTCCCGACGTTCTAGCGTCGATAACAGCACCTTGGCCTGCATGGAGGGTAACTTCTGAACCATCGAAACCTGCTAATACAATTTCCTTTGTGCCGATAACAACATTCGCTCCCGGTCTGTAAGTCAAAACCCTCATTTCATTTGGTGCATTGACTTGTAGATTCGATACGTCGACCTGTCCCCAAACATTTACGAAGTTGTCGACCAATCCGCTAACTCTTAAGAACGCAGTGGTCTCCGACCAGCCACCTAAGGTTAAAACTAAGTTGGTATCAAAGGGGTATGGTGTATCCGTTGGAAACTTCAATGCTACATCTTGGTTCGTTTTCCATAATTCAAAGGTTTGAACATACTTCATGGCTTGCGCTACTTGAATACCTGCTTGCACTTCTTTGACCAATCCGTGGATTCCCAACATTTGATGTTGTAGCATGGGGTCACAAGAACTATGGTTATTTGTATCTCCGTGCATCTCAAAATCATCACAGATCCAGCTCAAGTTTGCACCAAAGTATTCTCCCTCTTGCAGATTTGTACTCCCAACAACAAGGTTTCCTTGCAAATTGAACTGACCATTAGATTCGCCGGAAGTAACCGACACATTTCCTTCGCATGTCACCACTGTGTTGGAAGCCACGCCAGAAAGGTTCAACATCCAATCGGGATCAAGCTTCCAAGCTAATCCGGTATCGGTCGCTTGCACATAGATTTCGCCAGTCACAGAACTACCCATCATAGAAACTTCGAATGGCACTTCGTTCAAAATTATCGTCAGCCCCTGTAAGAATTCACATTGCGGTAGTTCCAGACGGCCACCCCAATTTTCTTCGTGGTTACTAAGCGGCTGTTCTACGTTCTTCGTTATAGTGGTGCTTATCGTAACCGGAGCTGTGAAAACTCTGTTAGCAATGGTCAAATCGCGCCCATCGAGTATGATCTCCGTTCGGTTGCTTTCCAACTTGCCAAAGGAATCTTGTAGTCTCCGATTCCAATCCCAGAGATCTCCTTGAGTGACTTCTATTTCTGGTTCAAGTCGGTTCCAGTCATCCGGCAAAATCCCATGCTGCAGCAAATACATAATAGCAACGTAATCCGGATGACTTTGATCAACATCTTCATAGGAAGCACTTGGATTTGTAGTAGCCAGTGTTTTCTGAAGAGAGGTTTCTATTTTCTGAGTCAAGCCATACAGGACCTTAATCAAATCTAAGCGAGTCACACTTTGCCAAGGTTTTGCCAGCTGATCGATGGGGTTCATGAGCTGATTCTTCAAGACCAAAGCCATGCCGTCTTCTGTATCGGCGTCTTGAATCATCTCCTGCCAATCTGTATAAAGGGAAGCACAGTTTGCTTTGTCAACAGTAGATGGTATCTGCAATCCATACTCACTGATTCTTGCGTTAACCCCCATCTCCGTGTATGTAAACAAGATAGCCTTAGCTAAATCCGCTCGATTGGCTATGGGTTGTTGATATGGTAAGAATTCGTAAATTACTGTAATGGTTTCATTTCCGCTGACCCATTCCACCGTCATGCGAACTTCCCAAGGATCTTCTATGTCTTGTGGATTAACTGGGTTTAAATGAGTTTTTTCATCCAAACTGAAATGTTCCATAGTATGGGGAATTGCTATCCAGCCCGTGATCTCTCCTGCTTCAGAACGAATCGGCTTCTCCAAAGTTATGGTGTATGTCCCAGAGGAAGCTGGCAACAGAGAATCAAAATAGACAGCATAATTTCCCTCATCGCCGAAAACATGATAATTATTGATATCGTATTCTTGCTCGAGAATGCTACTGAACAAGGACATCATGAAGTTTCCAGTATTATAGATTCTTGCTCCATTCTCGGCAGCAATACGAATACCCTTATTGTTATCTCCTGTCAATACTACGGTTTGTCCAGCGGTGAGGATTTGAGATTCTTGACCATCTTCCGGATACCAGTTGTTCAGGAATATCATGCCTTGACTTACGAATTGAGTTAAGTCTGCCGGCCCGGTGACTTCGGTATCACAAGCTGCAGAACCAATGATATTCCAAGCACTCCAAGCAGAGGTATCTGCTTGAAGATATAACCGACCTATGGCAGGTTGAATTTGTTGAATGTGAAGCTCCACTGGTACCTGAGTTTTGATGTCTCGAACCTGATACTTGGCAATGCTACTATACTTTGATGCTTGGTCAATTAAAGGGGTTACAGAAGCAATTTGACCGTTGAATTCAATCATATTGAACTGCAGAGCCGGAGGAGAATTGGGATCATTGGGGTCTTGTTTACAATCATTATGATCATAAATCTGATTAGGCGCGTGCCAAGCGTAGCATTCCCTCGTAATTCCCGCTTGATACGACCAATCTGGTGGGGGCTCTTGAGTACTGATCGTGGCGGAGTCTACTCGAATTCCATTGAGCACGAAATACCCAACTTGGTTGCTGGTAGCGCCGACATTCACTGTATTATCAATGATTGTACCAGAAGGAACCCCATGGACTCGCACCTGAACTTCAGGAAGATAAAGGTTTGGGCTAAGGGTCGGGTGCTGTACAACGTTCAATTTTTGATCTTTTAGTTGGACATTTTCAAAACCGACCTGATACCCTACTTCACCTAACTGCAAGGTCAATCCCTCATTGAAAGTGCACTTGATAAAACGAATCTCCCCACCATGATTCTCGGGTGACCAGGGACCCTTGCTAATGTCGAATTCACGATCACTAAAGACGGTCACTGCTTGATTGAAGATTTTGTTTTCTACACGAACTTCTTGGCCATAGAAAACCTCAAAAGAGTTTTCCAAGGAAGGAGCTGGCCCTAAGTTCTGTTGTAAGCGCCAAATCCAGTCTCGCAAATCTCGATCATTGAGAATTTCACTCGGCCGGAATCTAGCATCATCGGGTGAAAAGACACCTGCTTTTGCTAAGTTCAGAATTGCAGTTCCAAGATCTCCTGTGGGTAAATCACTGAAATTGGCATTCGGAGCCACGTTCAAATCTAATCCATTCGGGTATGTTCCTACTAGCTGTAGAACATTCACCAAAGCTACCAGAGTCTGTGCTGTTTGACCTCTGCTGACCTGCTCTTGTAGCTTGACGTACTTTAAATCGCCTTCGATGATTTCTGGTAAAAGCTGATGCTTGAGCATGAAGGCCATAGTGCTTTTCTCTTCAACGGACAAATTTCCCCAATCGGAATAGGTGATCGACATCTGTTCCATCTCTTGTGCTGTTGCATCAGCTAATCCGTAGACATTTCGGAACTCGCCATAGAGATTCATAGCAAAGGTTCTTCGGTCAAGATAATTCACCTTAATGGGGATTTGCTGCAAAATTACTGTAATGGTTTTCTCGCCATTTCTCCAGGTGGTGCTCAGTTTCAACTGATTAAAATCGGTTACATCGCTCTGGTTCAAAGGAGTTAAGTGGGTTTTCTTTTCACCTACGAACGCGAACTCATCCATCGCAACCATGGTATACTCCATTTGCTGTGTAACTTCATTCCATGTTCCTTGCGAAACCACAAAATCGTAATCTGCTGTGTTTTCTGTACCTATGTAAACTCCACAATCTCCTTGGTTGCCATAGACATGCGGCAACCCGATTTGGAATCCGCGATCGGTATCAGACAGATAATTAATGGTAAAGGGTTGACTGCTTTCGGGGACTAAAACCGTTGCAGCATTATCTGCCGTAAGCGCTATCGCTCTATCGCCACGTCCAAGTAAACGCACTGAATGATTCCCGATGTTCACTGCAGTGTCTTCCCACCAAGTTCCGATATCGATGATTCCGCTGACAGTTAATTCCCGCAGGTCCGTATGACCGACCACTTCCAAGTTTCCAGTAAGTGAACCGGTGAGAATCAATGTATTTTGTCTTCCACCATTGATCCGGAAAATGGATGGAATGGTATCGTAGGTGCCAAAGTTGAGACGAATGTTTTCCGGGCAATCGTCATTCATCACTACACGACCGAAATTCACGAGGGCATTCGTAGGATCGGGAGTAGGTAAGGCCACTGCAGAAACATTCCCTCTAACCTCCAGAACCCGATATTGATCCGCCGGCACTTTGGTTTCAGCATTGGGATCTCGAACACATTCACTGTGATCCCCGCTGTAATCCGGGGCATGTTGGGCTTCGCATTCTTTCCATATCAACGCGCTTAAACTTTGTCCCTCTTGAACACTTCCGGTGCTCTGAACTTGTGCTCCGTTGAGGAAGAAGGCTCCCACTTCATTTAAGGTTACTTCGGTATTGACATCCGATAACACCGCGGTTCCCTTTGGAATACCATTAAGAGATACTCGAATGTCTCGGTTATACGAATCGGGCATCATATTATCAGCAGTGTAGTCCCATGCAATCATTTGTGAAGGATCCGGAGTCGTCGTATACACTTCATTATTATGAAGAACGACGTTCTCAAAGACCACCATATAGCTTATGTCGACTAAATTGATCTTCAAGTGACTGCTGAATTTGCAATTGATGAAGCGTACTTCTCCGCCCTGATTGTCAGTGAAACCAGGGTCATCCAAACTGTAAACAGAAACTTCGTTCACAAAATTTTTGTTGCGATAAACCGAGTTCTCACCAGGTAAAATGCGAATGACAGAAATACTCGAATCTGCATACCCGGCAGCCGTTACCAAGCGGTTGAGTAACTCTTCCAACTCGCTACCCCAGGAGTATCTTGTGGTTTCAACATTATACCCTGGTCTGAACATTCCATCGGAACCGCCAACAAAGACACCTGCTTTAGCCAATTCGGTAACCGCTACATAATATCCATCGGAGGAGTTGAGGTCACTAAACACAGGTGAATTCGTAACCGGTGTCAAAGGTGCAGGAAGTTTATTCGCAAATTCATAGAGCAACGTTGCTACTTCAGCACGATTTAGGCGAGCAGAGGGTTCAATCACGAAATCATTGCTTTCCAGAGACATTTGCCGTCCGCTATAAACTTCGTTGAAGAGAATCCAAGCCATTGCCTCTTCACGAATGTCATTTGGATCTTCTGATTGAATTTCGTACCAATCGTTGTACTTCGTTGTGTATCCGCTCAGATCATCTGCTGTAGGAGTGTTAAAACCATACCCTTCACGGAAACGTTGATATAACCCTAAAATAATCTCCATACGGTCAGCAAGAAAATGATATTCAATGCGATAAGGATTATCCAAAGGATTATTGATATCATTTATGACAATGGTTCCAAAATTGACGATGTGGGCATTCTCTTGATTATTCAACGTGGCTCCGGTTGAAATCAACATTCGGGTATCCGGATCCAAATGCAATTCACCGAAATTGGTAATACTACCTTGTAATACCAATTTCGCTTGTTCCTTCAAGGTTAGACCGAAGCCGTTATTAATGATCAAATGAGCATTTTTCTGCACGATAATGTTTTTGCGAGACTCTTCTCTGGCCGATAAGTCGATTTGCCCCTGCAAGAGTATTGTCTGAACAGAAGCATCGTTTAGAGCACCAGATACATCATCATATGAAGTGACCAAGCGCAGCAGGGGCTTAATCGTTGCAACAAAAATCGTATTGGTTGCAGAGACCTCATCTGCCGTAGCACTAGCTAACAAAGCATTCCCATCGAGCGCAGGATCCACAAAGACTGTAGAAATATTCAACATCCAGTGTTCGGTTAGCCTCTCCAGTAGTAACTTATACTGCCCACGTGTCATCCACTCGTTTGGACTCATTTGTAGCTTGGTTCCTGCTTGAGCTGTTCCGCGAACAATACCGTGGTAGACAAAGAAGGCAAATGCTTCTTTTTCGGTTGCGGTCATGTTGACTGCATCAATAATGTTGCTTAAGGTTGTAGTTTGCGTTTCGGAAACAAGTGTCCAATTCGGATACTCTGCTTTCAACTTTCCATAGAGCTCCGATACTACCGTACCTCTCGTCTCCCATACGTTCCATTGTATGGTAAAGACTTTGGTAGCACTTTCGGCACCTTCAAGGGTGACAGAATACGAAGTTTCACTGTTACGTGAACACAGTACTTTCCATGATGGATCGCCACCCAAAAGCAGCATTTCACGATAAACCGTTTCCCGCACAAGAGCTGTTTGAAGAACATCCGACAATCCTTCGGAGCGCGTCAAATATAATATTGGGGTATCTCCAAAGCGAGTCAACGTGGTATTTAAATCATCGCCCTTGCGTGGGACACTGTCAATTGCTACTTTGGCTTGTGCCACCATGCCGAGGTTCTCTGTGGTTCCCTCAATTTGAGCTAGTGTTTCTGCAGATGCCACTTGAGAACGCCAGTTCATGCGAATGCTCTCTATGGCACGCTGACCTACGCTGGAATAATCAAGGAGGCCATAGGTTGCTCCTTCAGGTTTATCAGGCCAGTATTCCATAATCTGCTGAATTGCTTCATTTCTAGCAGTTCTAAGGATTTCATAGGTTCGCTCTGTCGCTGTTTTTAAGCTTCGTATTTGCATACGAAAAACGTCTAGTCCATAGATAATAGATCGCTCCGAGGTAGCAGCACCAATGTACGACTGGGCGATTTGAATATAGCGAGTTAGATTGGTCTTGTCGGGGTCAATATAATCATTGATCCTTGCTTCCCATGATCCAACTTCATCTAATGCGCTTTGCTTTAATCCTACCCCCCAGGATTTAGCACTACCAATATCAATATAAGTAGTCGCGCTACCACCTCTATAGGAGGCAACAATTTTCTGACTGCCTGATAAACTACTGTTGAAAATTGCTGGCGAACAGTCAACTGTGCTCAGTTTCGTACCGTTAGCATCGTACAACAGCATTTCAAATGTATGACCCGTAACATAGGTACCGGAAATCTTCCCGCCGGCTAACATACCAATTCCAAGTTGGTTACGAATGACATATGGTTGTGAGGAGAACCCCATGCTAACCACAGAAGTCATACTTTCATATACCTTAATGGTTGAAGAAACCGTCAGTCCAGTTTCGGTATGCTTAATTTCTATAGTTTGAGAACCTGTTTGGGTTAGAACCGAGGGAGTAACCGTAAAATCATTGGAGTTAACATTCAAGGTGTTGGTAATCGTATCCAATGCAGCTCCCGTACTAGAGTTGAGCAATTGATACTGCAACTCAACGGTCATTTGCCTTAAGAATTGCTCTGAGCGCTCTCCCACCCATCCAAATCGTTCTGGCGGAGTTTTTACTTTCAGAGAAATCGGAACAATATTGGTATTTCTCTCGACTTCTTGTTCCTCATTGCCAATCCGCACAACAATTCGTCGATCTTGGTTTGTATCGGCATACTGTCCAATCAACTGACTTGGCGGAGTTCCCAGCGCGAAAATCAAGGTTGAAGGCACTAGCGACTGGTTGATTAAGCTTCCCAATGAGCTACCACTGCCAAAAATGACATTTGCTGAACTTCCACCACCAAATTGTAACGAACCTACTGTAAGTCCACTCCCGAATGTAATGGGAGGTGGCGGGGCATCGATTCCTTGCATTAGCAACACAGAGCCAATTTGCCCACTTCCGAGAGTGGTTAGTCCACCAATGGAACCACCAGGCATCGCCGAGAACGACGGACTCCAATCCGGTATATTGAGTAGGTTAAACTCTAAAGCAGATGGATTCACCGTAGCTTCCGATTGCAAAATAACTGAGCCTACCGAATACGCAGTTCCATTATCTTCAGTTAACACTCCAGTAACGGTACCCCCGAGGGTTAAAACATCTATGATTCCGGTTAACGTACTGGTACCACTCCCCAGCAAGGTGAAATTGGGCGCATCTTTATCAATTAGTTTGACCGCTTTTCCATAGTTTAAGACGCCTCTGATTTCAACATTTGATGTAGAGGTTAGAGATTGAATCACCGCTGAACTGTCTGCGGTGAGTGGCGCCGAAGCATTTAGGACACCCCACTGAGTAATTCCTTGTAACGTCACTGGAACCTCGGAAGTCATGTTATTGATAACTTCGCCTTCAAGGTGCAAAAAAGCATCACTTAATAAATTCTGAGCAGTCATTTCGGTTTGAAGTCTGCTAACCGGATCTGTATAACCAGCAATCTGTACAGACAAAGTAGCTCCAGTGGGTGTAGCACCCGATTGAGCTTTAATATTAATTTGTTCGATTTCTCCGGAACTTAACCCCAGCTTAATCTGTTGCGACGGACCCGCTTCTAAGGTTAGGGTACCCACTGAGGTATTAATGAGTTGCAAGTTCTCATGCGATAAAACGGTTAATAAATTTGTTTCGCTCACTGTTAAACTCATCAAAACTGCTCCTGCTATACCGGTATTCTCCAACTGACTTACAAGGCTATTCCCAAGTAGGATAACTTCTGTGGGAGACCCGCTTGCCTTCTGCAATTTCAACGTGCCAGATACAATAGAGTTACCCTTAAGAATCACTTTTTGAGCTGCTGCTATGGTTAAATCTCCGCGGACCTGCATATCTTCAAAAACAACCTCACCTGTCACGCTTGGCAACACTTGCACTTCTTCATAATACCCCGAATACGTACCGGAAGAAGCGATTTTCAGTACCATAGCACTGCGATGCAAACCCTGAGCTTCATTGAGAAGCGGTTTTGCATTGGCATCGATTACGAAGACCTTCAATCCTGATATTTCGTTTGGCGCATTCAGTTCGTGACTCCATTGTCCTAGTTCCCCGCTTGGTGTAATGGTAACAATTTCTGTCATTTTGCCGTCAATATTATAGACAGCCAGTAACAACTGTCTGCCAGTGAGTGATCCGGTAAAAGTTCCACTGACATTCACTTTCCCTTGTTCTATCGTTCCCTGGGATAATGTCAGAGAAACCGGATCTTCTACGGCAAAAGCCGATCCAGAGCATAAAATTATCACTGCACACAAGAATCCCCAACCAAATAACCTTGCCGTTTTTCTGAACATACAGATCGACTCCTTTTATCGTAAAAACTCTGTGCCTTTTTTCGATAGTACATTTATCCAATTTATACGTATTTTCCTGCTTTTTTCCGCTTTACTGTAAAATTTAATAAAGACAGAACCGTCCCCAAGAAACGGTTCTGTCTTTATATTACTTCTTCAGTTTTTGCACAATTTCTACGTCTGCGGGGCAAAATTCAAATTTGTCCAGTTGGCTTGGAGCGACAAAAAGGATTTGCTGATGTTCAGAAGCAATAGGCTCACCTGTTATGATCGTTGCATCAAAAAAATGAATTTTCACGCTAAAGGTAGGGTAATCATAGTTCGTGGTCCCGACCTCTTCCCAAACTTCAATCTCTATGTTCAACTCTTCTTGGCATTCCCGCCTCAAGCACTCCTGCAAGGTTTCACCTGCCTCCAGTTTTCCGCCCGGGAATTCCCAGAGCAAGGGGCATGACTTGTGCTCGGGTCGTTGGCAGATCAAGATCTCACCAATCTCATTACGTAGTATGGCTGCCGTAACTATCATGCTTTTACCCCCAAATTGGCAATAGCATTGCGAGCCAACTCATCACAGCGGTTGTTTTCCTTGTTTTCAGCGTGACCTTTGACCTTATGCCATTCCACTTGGTGTTTATTGGTTTGTTGCAACAAGCGCTTCCACAAATCTTGATTTTCCACCGGCTGTTTTTTGCTGGTCTTCCAGCCGTTCTTTTGCCAATTATCCAGCCATCCTTGTTTATAAGCATTGACCAAATAAGCAGAATCGCTGTAGATTTCAGCTTCACAGGGTTCTTTTAAGCTTTCTAAAGCAGCAATAGCCGCCATGATTTCCATGCGGTTGTTGGTTGAAGCTGCTTCCCCGCCCGATATTTCTTTGCGTATTTCGTTGTAGAGGAGCACTGCACCCCAGCCACCGGGTCCGGGATTTCCAGAACAGGCTCCATCGGTATAAATAATGACTTTTTTCATAGTATCCCCCTCATATTTCTTCGGCTTACTTCATCGTCGGCAGGAGTTTTCCCTTCTTCGTGGAATTAGGCAAGGAGATTTTACCAAAGATAGAAAGAGAGTGATGGTATTATGCGAATCTATATTTCTGCCGATATCGAAGGCGTAACCGGGGTGGTTCATAGCGACCAAGTCATGCCCGCCGGAGCCGGAGAATATCAACGAGCGCGTTTACAGATGACCAAAGAAGTCAATGCGGCTGCTCGTGGGTTCTTTGTAGCCGGCGCTACCGAAGTTGTGGTCAACGACAGCCACGGTTTAATGAAAAACATCTTAATCGAAGAACTTGATCCACGTGTTCAGTTGATCAGTGGTACCCCCAAGGCCTTGATGATGATGCAAGGCATCAGCAAAGACTTTGATGCGGTGGCCTTTGTTGGCTTCCATGCCAAAAACGGTGATCAAGGCATTTTGAGTCATACTATTTCCAGTGCAACGGCTACAGCCATTAAGATCAATGGCAAAGCGGCCAGTGAAGCTGAGATCAATGCAGCCATTGCCGGAGAGTTTGGTGTTCCGGTTATTTTCTTAAGCGGAGATCAAACAATTTGTGCCGATATCAAGAAAACCCTGCCAAACATTGAAACGGTTACGGTCAAAGAAGCTATTACCCGCACTTCAGCTTTACATCTACCGGTAATCAAGGCTTGTCACCTTATTGAAGCCGGAGCAACCAAAGCTTTAAAGAACCTAAAGAACTGCGAAGTTTACAAACCCCAAACCCCTGTAACCATTGATTTAGTGTGCTTTAACAGCGGCTTAGCCGATAACGCCTCCCGTTGCCCGGGTAGTGTGCGAGTAGACGGACGAACCGTGCGTTGCTCAGCAAAGAATTTCTTAGAAGCATTCCAATCGTTGCATTCCATGATCGCACTAGCGAATTCATAAACCCATAATAAAGTAGGAGGTAGTCTTATGAGAATCTTTATTTCAGCCGACATTGAAGGAATCACCGGTGTCGTTCACGGGGATCAATGCGGACCTACCGGCGGAGCAGAATATCAACGTGCTCGTCTGCAAATGACCAAAGAAGTCAGTGCTGCTGCCCGTGGCTTTTTTGCCGCCGGTGCCACCGAAATTATTGTCAATGATAGCCATGGCTCGATGCGCAACATTTTGATTGAAGAATTGCATCCCGATGTTCGTTTGCTCAGCGGATCTCCCAAGCACCTTTCCATGATGGAAGGCGTTCAAGGCGGCTTCGACGCCGTAGCTTTCGTTGGATATCATGCCAAAAACGGAGATCAAGGTATTTTGAGTCACACGATTTCTGGCGGAACTGTTGCAGAGATCCGCATAAACGGTGTTGCAGCCAGTGAAGCCGTGATCAATGCTGCCATTGCCGGGGATTTGAATCTCCCTGTTATCTTTTTAAGCGGAGACCAAACCATTTGTGCCGATGTTAAGAAAACCTTGCCCGACATTGAAACCGTTACTGTCAAAGATTCTGTGACGCGTTATTCTGCCCTCCATTTGCCTTTAGAAAAAGCATGTGCTCTCATTGAAGAAGGCGCAAAAAAGGCTTATGCTAAAATTCCGACTGTGAAACCCTTCATTCCCGGTCGTCCTGTAGAGATTGTTATGGTCTGCCACAATAGTGGTTTGGCCGATAACGCCTCTCGCTGCCCTGGTTCGGAGCGTATTGATGGTGTCACCTTACGTTTCACCGGTGCAACCTTCATGGAAGCCTTCCGCATCTTGCGTACGATGATTGCTTTGGCGAATTAAAACCCCTGACCAACAGATATTGCATTTTAGGCTGTGGCTTTTTTAAAAGCTACAGCCTTTTTTCTTCGTACAAATCAAGGAATCTTCGTGAAACAAATCGAATAGAATTTGTAATCAGCGATGAGAGGAATGATTTTGTGGCTAACAAAATGAAAGATAAATTTCTGGCCGGAAAGCCTGCTTTAGGTCTCTCAATGATGATTCCTTCCATACAATTGGTGGAAATGGCCGGTCAATTGGGATTTGATTGGGTTTTACTCGATTGTGAGCATGGAGCTTTGAACTTGGAAACCGTGGAAGCCATGATCATCGCTGCCGAAGCCAATGGAATTACCCCAATTGTTCGTCCCTATAAAAACGAACCCGAACTGATTGGACAATATCTTGACAGAGGTGCCAAAGGGATTCAAGCCCCTCATGTTAATACTGCTGAGGAAGCGCAGGCTATTGTTAATGCGGTCAAATTTCCACCTCAAGGGAATCGCAGCATTGCGGTGGGCACCCGTGCAGCTGGGTATGGTTTTCATCGTAGTATGGCCGAGTATGTGAAACAAGCCAACCAAGACTTGCTGGTCTGTGTGCAAATTGAAGAAAAGCAAGCGGTTACAAATATTGAAGAAATCGCTGCAGTGCCTGGCATAGACGTATTGTTCGTCGGCCCGTCGGATTTATCACAATCGTTAGGGCACCCCGGAGAAGCTTCACACCCAGAGATAAAACCGGTAATTGATGAAGCCTTTTCCAGAATTCTGGCTTCTGGCAAGATAGCCGGAACCGCAGGAAATCTACCAACAACCACAAAACGCCTAGAGCAAGGTGTGTTATATTATTACACACATCTGACCACGCTATTGGCTTATGCTTCTGATGAATATTTGAAGAATATTGAAAGTTCACTAAAATCAAATGAGGTGAGAAAATGAAGGTTTTAATCTTATCGGTCTCCACCGGCCAAGGACATTTTGCTACAGCAAAAGCGGTGGCGGATCAATTTTTGAAGCAAGGTGTCGAGTGCGAAATTATGGATGTGGTTGGTGAAATCAGTAGCTTAGTTAACCTGACCTTATCCAGAGGGTATCTGCTCAGTACCACCTATGCCCCAAGAGCGTATCATAAAGTATACCAAATGATGGATCGCGTCACCGAACCTTCTTCAAAATTCTCGATAACCCGTTTAGTGAACAAAGTCATGACCCGAGAAGTTCACGATGCTATAACTGGACACCATGCCGATGTAATTATCAGCACCCATGTCTTAGCCTCATGCATGTTGAGTGTGATGCGAGCGAACAAACTTTTGGATAATACGCTAACGATCAACATCGTAACCGATTATACGATTCATCCGTTATGGCAAGAAACGATCAATTTGGATTATTTCGTTGTGGGAAGTGACCTTCTGGCTTATGGATTGCAACGGAAAAAAATCCCCTTAGAGAAAATGCTAGCCATTGGTATTCCCGTACACCCAAAATTCTCGGTTCGAATGGATCGCTCAGAAGCAAGAGCAATCCTTGAACTTGACCCCAACAAGCGCACGCTCATGATAATGAGCGGTTCCATGGGCTACGGTAATATTGAAAAGACGATTGAACAACTCGATTGCCTTCCTCTGGATTTTCAGGCTTTGGTAGTCTGTGGTAATAATAGAAGTCTTTATCGCGAACTGAAATTAATGAAACTAAAGAAAGACTTCCGCATTTATGGTTATGTTAACAATGTGGATGTGATGATGGATGCTAGCGACTGTATTATCACTAAACCGGGTGGTCTGACCACCTCCGAAGCTCTGGCCAAAGGTTTACCCATGATCATGATCAATCCGATCCCCGGGCAAGAACACCGTAACGTGGAATTTATGCTTAACAACGGACTGGCACTCTACGCCACAGAAACCTTTCCAATAGATGAAGCGGTCTATAACCTTTTCTCTCATCCGCGCAGAGTAGAAACCATACGAAATGCCATTGATGTCTTAGGTAAGTGTCATGGCACCACTGAATTATGTGATTTTGCGATTCAATGGTATGAAGAGAGAACCAAATAATTAATCAACAAAACGAAAGAGGATGTCCCGTTTTTGGGACATCCTCTTTCGTTTTGTTGTTTACTGGTCTTCTGAAGCCGCTTCATAGGTTATACTTTCCGATAAAGGTTTCAGCTTGGTGAAGTCATCTAAGAAGAAGACTTTGTAGCGCGATCCGTTGCCTGCATTGGTTAAACCGATCGATTTTTGAACCTCTTGCTCATTTTGTATTGCATTGCTGAGCATAGTCTTCATTTCAATCATTTTGCCTGCTGCATCGTAAACGGCAATGAACAAAGTTCCACCTAATGAATTGTTTCCGGAATAGTTTCCAAGCGTGAAGTTGACTTCCTTGTTGATTCCGTCGATGACCAATTGTCTCATGTAGATCTTTTGCGGATACAGAGTTGTCGTCACTCTCGCACTACCCGAAGCAAAGGCTTCTGCAGTGGCTTTGAAACGAACCAAGAAACTTAGAGCTTTGAAGTTTTCCAGACCACTGAAGGTTGGAGAATCTTGCCAGGTCGTTCCTTCTAAGCTGTACTCCGCTCCGGCAATCGTCTGTAATGCCAAGGATTGATCGCCGGTTTGAGTGATGCTTGGTTGAGACGGAGCAACCGGTCTTTCAGGTATTTGGATCGGTAACGCCGCTCCTCCTGTGGGTTTGATGTATAGGACTGTTCCTGGAACAATGGGGTCTTTGATACCAATATATGTTCCGTCAAAGTTCGCTGTGGTGTTAACAAGGTAGGTGTCTTCAATGCTAAGTTTCTCGTTGGCGAAATCATAACTGAATCCGTTGGGCATCAATGTAATGTTTTGAGTGACATTGGCTCCCAAGACCGGGACAGAAACCGTTATTGGTTTGTATCCCGTTGCAGAAATGACAGCGCTGTAATTACCTGTAGTCAGGAACTTGTTGACTGAACCTTGAGTTGGAGTGAGCGATTCTTCATTCGAATTTGAATCAATCAATTTCACTGTAAGCCCGCTGTTCGCTCCTAAGCCTACGCCTAACTGATCTTTTATGTTCAAAACCATGGAGAAACTGGCGCTTGTATCGTTTTGTAGAGTAATATTTTGTGCAGTATCTACGGTCACCACAAGATCTGTTTGATCGGTTACGCTACTACGTGTCACATAACCAACCCGAACGATGTTATAGGTGTAGGTCCCTAAGGGCACTTGCACACTTGTCGTTCCACTGCTGTTACTGACCGCTGCAGTATAACTGGTTCCACTGGTCTTGTTTTTGAGGGTCAGAGCTACCGTTGCTAACGGTGTATTGGCAGCATCTTTGAAGGTGTAGCTCACATTGGCCGAGGCCACTAGCTCAACGTTAATGTTGAAATCCGCTGCAGAAATTGCTTTGGTTCCGCTCACCTGCATATACCCGGCTTTATTGACCGAGTAATTGTAAGTTCCGGCAGCAAGTTCAATGCTTACGGTTCCGTTTGCTCCAGTTGTTAGATTCTGGCCATTGATGTTCACTGTGGCACCTTCGACCGCTACCGCATTGGCAGTGACTGTTACGGTTGCCGAGATACTGCTACCGAGGATGATGCTGTACGTTTCTACCGCTTGCAAATTCATATCATTGGTAGCCAAGATTTGGAGGGTATGAGTGCCCCCCGTTAAGGGAGTAGCAAGTGTCGCTTCATACTGTTTATCGTAACGATCATAAGTTGCAGTGACATCTGCTCCATTGATTTTCACTCCAACACTCTCTTCATTGAGTGAGCTTTCGGCATCGAAGACTGTAAAGAAGATTTTTTCTACCGAACCACTCAATTGCACACCACTATAGGGGCTCTTTAAGGTGATTTCAGGTGCAGTAGTGTCGAACCCGCTTACAGTCACTTCGCGAAGAGCACTGTTAGCACTCAAAGCTCCATTGCTTCCCTCAATATAGGCATACAGGTTAACTTTCCCACCATTGCTGGCAGTTAAGAAATCGGGAGTAACTTCGAATGGGATTTCTAGTGTGTAGTTACCAAAGCTATCTACATTGACAGAACCTCGAGTCGGATCAGAAGCCAGTGGAGTAGTGCTTCCCGGTGCGGTAGACTGAATGTAAACTCTGTTTCCCGGAACACCGGTTCCGCTGACAACCACTACATTTCTAGTACCGGTCTTTATCGCAGCTGCTAAGGTCGGTGCTACTGGAACAGCGGCATCCAGAACAAAGGTAACAGGGATCGTCAGAGAAGCGCTACCATCTCCGTTGTCGACCCAACCAGGCGTTGAATATAAGAGATTGATAGTATTCGACTGTACGGTCAGCACAATGTTCCCGGTATATGTGCCACTTACCGGTTGTCCGGTCACGGCGTCTGGTCTGGGTTTGATTACGAAATTGACAGAACGTCCGAATCCGGCCGGAATATTGTAGGGTTGAACAAGTTCGGTTGGGTTGGAGTATGAAATCACTCCATCTGCATCGATACTCATCTCTAGACCGCTGTTCATTACAGTGATTTCTTTTTTGTTATCACTACCAACTACATTGGTGATTTTGACGTTGGCATCTGCTGTGTTGACTAATTCGTTGAGAACCATGGTTACATTGGCAAATCCGCTGATTAATCCTGTTTCGTATAAGCTTACTGGTATAGTAGCCTGCCATGCACCTTCGGTATTTTGGGTTGCCTGGATGTTGGTTCCGGTGTAATATGCTCCGGCTACCGCTCCATAACTGGGATGTTCTACTACCTGAACAGCATAACCGTGTTCTACGTTATCGGTGTTGCTGACCTTTATGGTGTAGGTTCCGGCCGTTGCGGAATCGATGAGCACAAAATCGTTCGGATTCATCAAGTTTGCATAAGCAGTGACAAGATTACCTGCTCCATCGCGAACCTCAAGGGCTATGCCACTGTCCCCCGGTGCGGCACAGAAGATTCGTAAGATGGTATTAGCTGACTTGTTGACCGTTGCTGTGGCTTGAGCCACGACATCGCCTACTTTAGCTTCCAAATAACCGTTGATAGGTTGTGATGTTTTCACGGCTGCCTTCATGGTATCAAGGTTCGCTTGGTCATGTGCATTGAAGGCAATTGTGTATGGACCAAAGGCCGGAGAGATGGTCATGGTTTCAGCTTCCGATGCTTCAAAGGTGAAGACCGCAATATATCCACCGGCATCTCGCAGAGCATTGTGAGGAACGAAGATCGTATCTCTCCAGGTGTAGGTTTGACCTGGTAACAGAGTTTGCGAAGGTAAGGTCATTGCACTTACAGACCCATAGCTATCGAAGACTTCCACCATGGGGGCAACCATTACGCTACCACTGTGATCATTTCTCACCGTCAAGCTAACTCCGGCTTCCCCTTCCAGTTTGCCATTTTCAAGAACCACATCCGAAGCTGAATGTGCTAAGACGGTTAAGGGTAATTCTGGATCGACTTTTCGCCATGAATCCAGAGTATTGAAAACATCGAGTAAATTAGATGCAATTGAAACTTCTTTGTTCACCATTAGAGTGGTATTAACAGCCAGTTCACCAATTTGTTTTGACAATTTAGTTAAGACCGTAGAATCCAACTGGTCAATTGCTTTCGTCAATTCACCTGTATTGATCATTTGGGCTGCTGTTCCGGCTATGGCGGAGAGAGTACCAGAAATGGGAGCCACCGTACCCATGAAAGAGAATGCTGTACTAGCAAGAATCATTCGTGCTTCCATATCTTTCATCTGATTTAGAATATGTCGTTTAAGGATTGCATCATAACCTTCTGAAATAGACTGATCTACAGCCATTTGCAACTTATATACTTCATAGAGAGTAATTTGTTCCGGCACCAGATCCAAACCATCTGTTGTATAAATCCAGATATTTCGGTAACGTCCAATGCGGGTATTCGGTAACGGGAGGGTTCCATTGGAGGTATACATACCTTTCAATTGAGTATTGAGAGATTTCACATAAGCTAAAATTTGACTTGACGGATAATATGCAGGCGCAGAGAACCCTTCGTCAATGTATCCTTGAACCATGTCTACAACGACCTGCAAGTCTACTTGAGCTTCATCCACCATTCGGAAGACATTACTCTTTCGAGTCGCTGCATTCACCGCTGCATCCATTTGTGCTTTGCTGCTATAGATTCCGGTAGATGCAAGCTTGTTCACCGATTGATTGTAAGCATCCAGATCTATGACATTGGTAGCGCTCAACTTGATCGCTTGAGTAAGAGCATAAATTACATACTGATTGCTCTTGGTTGAAACGCTCGGTGCATAAGCATTAAACTCATCGTAGAAGAATGCGTACTTCGTCTTAGCGACCGCTGTGTTATCGGGGTAAATGTGTTTGAAAATCAAATCTACGATTTGACGTTCTGTAAGCGCTGTTGATGAATCTCTGATTTCTATTGCTAGATTCCCCAAGTTCTTCACCAGCGTAGGTGTGGTTTTAGAGATGTTTTCTAGGGCTGCCATGTCAACAATTTGGAACTTACTCGATAACCAATCTTTCGCATACGCCACTACTGTGTTCGATTCACCAAAGCTTGATAACAACTCGACAACCGATTGGTTGGGTTTATAACCGATGTCATTCAGCATTTTATTGGTGGCATCTAACACTTGTTGCGCTTCTTTACTGACTGCTACCATGCTGCTTGCCGAAGCCTTAAGGCCCTGTGCTGCATCTTCCAATTTATTAACATTAACAATGGCTTGCATCTGAGCTGCTACGATTTTCAAGGTTTCTTGGATGGTGTTTTCTACTTGTTTGACCCAGGCAGAAGCTGCAGATTTATATAGTCTAGTTGCTTCTCCACCGATCCATCCTTGATTTCCAAAATCGCTAATGTCTTGGAAAACAGCCATTTTTTCTTCTTTGATTTCATTGGCTTCTTGAATTTGCCTAATAGCAGTATCCAGATAAGCTCGCCCTTCCTTAGTTAAGCGATCCCGCTCGGTCCTACTCCTTGTTTCAGTAGCCAACTTCATCGCTTTGGCTGCTTTTTCTAAGTTTGCTAATGCGCGATTCGTTGCGCTTTCATAGTCTGCTATATCTATTACTGCTTCAAGTCCTTTTTTACTGTCTTCATAAATATGGACCGCATCATTCATGGTCTTGTAGTAATCGTCATAGCTATTGCCAAACCAATTGTTGAACCAAGAAATACTTGAAGAGAAGAGAGTGAGCAAGTCGCTACCGTGATCATTATAGGCTCTTTGTAATGAAGCAAAGACTTTATACTCATCAGGACTTAATGTTTTACCTTTGAGCAAATCTTTGAGTTCATCGTCGGCCGAGGTAAAGGCTCCTTTTAGTTTTTGAGGCAATTCAGCAATCGACTTGATCCAGCTTATTAGATTAGCAATACCGGCGGTCATTTCGTAAACTTTAGAAATTCCTACTGCACCGGTCAGCACACGAGCATAATCATATTGATCAATAATAGAACGGGCGAGCTCGGAAATTGTTTTGTCTACCACTTTTTCAATATTTTCCTTCAGGGCATAAACTTCAGTTTGGATTGCTTTAAAGTTCTCGTGAGCTTGCATGGTATTCATTGCTTCCATTTTCATGGGTGCAACGATAATGTTTCCTGCAATTTGACTCTTGACTGGCATACTTGGCAGGTCAGCTAACTTGCCTAAGGATTGTTTGGTTCCAATTCTTGCTGCTGTAGTGTCCACACGACGTAGCGTGAAGTAAATCTGTTCTGTTTCTCCCGGTTTGATTGTACCTAGGCTTACTGTTCCTTCTTTTAAGAAGGTTCCTTTGGTACTGGTGCCACTTACAACAATGAACTTGTATTCGGTTTCAGGCATAACCGGGGTGTTAACAAAGACTCCCTCGGCTTTCCCTTCCCCTAAATTGGTAACAGACGCAGTCAGAGTGAACAAGTTTGGATCGCTCTTTGTTGCTACCAAATCATAACTGATAAACACCTTGGGTTGTGGTTTGATCTCGAAGCCACGTGCACTGCTGGCAAGCATCTTCAAAACATCTTTCATGTCGCTGGTTGCCGATGGTGAGAAGTCTGAAGGTTGGCTCTCTGTGTATTCATACTCGAAACGAGCAAAGATCTTACCACTGGATTTATCTTGCAATAAAGCAGCGATCGCTGGGTTAAACTCGGCAATGGAGCTGTAAATGTCTTGAATTTCGTCCAGCTTCATTTGAGCTTCCAGTTTCACAGTTTCTCCAATCTGGAGTGAGGGAATGGTGACGGTGTAGCCATCGACCGTGACGGGGCTCCCTTTCGACGTGGTAGCTAAAATCGTCACTTGCGGGAAGATGAGCGAACCGCCTTGCAATAAAGTACCGTTACTGTCGTAGTCGTTGTCAGTCAAAACTAACTTCACTTTCAAATCTTTCATAGGTGCAATGTCGGAAGTATTGGTTAAGCTCATTCTCAAACCAACCGCTTGAGAAGCAAAACCCGCACCTGCAGCAAAACCGAAACTCATATCGGCAGTGCCTTCTACATCTTCCGGTAATTCCGGTGCCCCATAACCCATTTCTTTCAAGAAGTTTTGACTGTACTTGATAATTCGTAGTTTCCCATTGGTAGACGGGAAGGCTGCTTCCATGGAAATGCTTTGTTCTAATCCGGCATTCTCGGAGTAAGCATCGGCGTATTCGCGGGTCCCTGATTCATCTTCTTCTCCACCACGTCCCGAACCCCAGATCTCATATTGAGGCGGTAAGTAGAAGACACGAATCGGTATAAGGGTTTCAACAACGGCACCAGTGTCTGCTCGTTTTCCGGTAGCTTTAAGCATGCTATCGAAGAAGTAGGCTTGGTTTCCATAATAGACCGGAATGCGATCCATGGGTTCATTATACGTCTGATCGCTGTTGGCTTGCACTTGGACTTGGAACGTGTTACCACCCTCCGTATAACTGCCCGCCACCAATTGAATGCTTCCATCTCCCACAGGATCATTGGCGGAGAAGTAGGCGTTGACCATGGCTTGAGTGACTTTTGTGCCATCGAAGGTCAAGAGGAAGATTCCCGGAGTCGCAGTTGTGCTTACGTCCGCCATAACAAAGACGCGGTTGAGATCCATATACCAGATTTGGTCCACAACTTGTCCGGGTGCCATATCGCCAATATAACGAACCGGGCTCTTACCCATATCCGTTTTCAAGGTGAAGGTATTGACCGGTAGTTTACCACTGCCTTCAAAAATTTCAAATTGAACATCGGTTAAGGCAACGGTTGCTGAAGGATTACGGAAGGAAAGTTGGTTCATAGATAATCCAGACCGATACCAGAATTGTTGCTCATCGGCCGGGAGGTTGGGTTGCAGTTGTGGTTCGGTGCTTTCCGATAATTGTTTTGCCTTGTAAACGACGCTTTCGTAACCAACACTCTTGGTTGCCGTAGATAAGGTAACCATTTCTTCTTCCGCGTCAAAACCGATGCTGATCAACTGTTTGGTCAAGGTCACGATTTGCGGAACTCGATCAATCAGTGCTGGAATATCTACCGCTGTTTCCAAAGTGGTGTGGAATTCCTTGCTGACAATCAACTGGTACGGTCCTGCCGGAATATTGGTGAAGGTCACTTGACCTTGGGCATTGGTCTTTGCTTCGTGAATAACGGGATCCTTTTGTGCAACTACACCGATCAGACGAACCGTTGCATCGGCTTGTACCACATGGTTGTTGTTGCGAACTTCGTAGGTCAAGGTTGCAACGGATTCGTTTCCAACTGAAATGATGATCGGGATCTTCTTGACTCCCGCATTTGAGGTCAAAACAATCGTGCTGTTGTATACTCCGGTTTGAACTGCAACGCTCGGTGAAGCAGTCACCACAATGGATGCCCTGCCTTCTTCATCGCGAATCGTGTAACCTTTATTGGAAGGTTGAATCGTATAACCACCTTCCGGTGTAGCGGAAAAGCGCACAAAGGGAAGATCACATTCCACGGTCAATCCGGTAATGGCAGCGGTTCCGCTGTTTGTTACTTGGATCACCGAGGATTTCATCTCATTCTGACGCAAGCTCATAGCCAAAGTATCTCGAACTAAGTTCGGATTATTCGCTTCGGCTTCACCGATTAGATTGATACTATATTCCGGTTTTGCTTCCAAAATCTCAACAGTAAGCGTATAAGTGGCTGTTCCGGCGGTGACTTTAATGGGGTAGGTTCCCACGGCCAGGTCCGCTTCCGCCGCAAGATTGATTTGGAATTCTGCTTCACTCTCTGCCGCGATTTCGGCATTTAACACTAATACATTGGTAATACTAAGTTTAGCAGGAACATCTTCAAAAGCTAATTGAACACCACTTTCGGCAGTCACGCCTAAGTTATGAACAAATCCTCCTAGAATCTTGTCGTATCCTTGAACAATCGATACTTTGGGAGTCAGAGCAATGTGGAATCCGTCTAGGAAGAAGATAATATTGTTGCTCTGTTTCGTGACGCCATCTTTAATGGCTATTACACGCATCGTATAAGCTCCACCACAATCGCTGGGGAGTTTCACCGGAATGCTGAAGCTACCATCTGCTGAAGAGGTCCCGCTGAACTTCCAAGTTTCTTCGCCAATGACTTGAACTGTTAAAGCTACAGAAGCGACTCCGGCTCCGCTTTCATCGGTGACGAGTCCAGTCGCGTTGAGACTTTGACCAACCCCATAACTTTGTTGATCGGTATTGGTTAATTGGACTTTAAAATTGTTGCTGAAAAGAATATCGCTGTTCAGAGTAGCACTTGAACTCGCAGCCGCCACTGCATACTTAATACGATAATTACCTGCTGTGGTTGGAGCCGTGAGGGTTGCTTTATAGAGACCGTCTGCACTGTCATAGGTTAGCGCGATCACACTGCCTACGGCTTCTTCGGTTGTTGTTTCACCGGATACTATCAGCTTATACAATTGAGCCGTAACCGTTCCCGTTGCCAAAGGCGCCCACGGGGTTTCACTGGAATTGACTTGCAATTTTAACGTTGGATTTTGATCGGTGGAGAAGGAAGTCACATCCCACTTGGGTGTCAACAAGAGTCCGTGGCCGATCGTCACTAATTCCGTTTTTGTTGCCAAAGAGCGGTTGCCCATTACAATAGCAGTCTTGCTGTCGGTATAGGTACGAAGCGTGTACGTCCCGGTCGGTGTTTGATCTGCTTTCCATGTAAAGGTTAGAGATGTTTCTGCACCGGCTGATAAAGATTCAATGGTTTGATCTGCCAGTTTGCTGTTTTTCACATAGAAACTGGTTACGAAAGGTGTCGTAATATCGCGGTCTCCACTGTTGCGAATGGTAACCACGCTGGTAGCATTGCTCCCGTAGACGAGTCCGGTTTGATCCGTTACCAGAGAAACGACTTCTATTTGGGCTTGTGTTATTTCAATGGGTGTAGCAAAGCTGTATTTGCCACTGTTGTTACCTTCATCGCTCTCTTTGACTTTGTTATCTGGATCCACAATGACTAGGATTTCACGCCCTGCAAAGTCTGGGTTCTTCCAAACCACACTGACTGTAGTAGCGGCATCTTTGGCTAAACTACCAGTGGGAATGACTTCCGCTGCACCGATGAAACGCTGATCCATATAAAAGTAGGCTCGGGTCGGCACGTTGGCATCGGCTTTACCCACATTTTTAATGGAAGCAAAGAGCACAACGTTAGTTCCCTGAGGAACGATACTACCGGTCAGACTGGTTCGAACGCTTTCAACAATCAAATCCGGGTAAGTAACGATGATTTCTTTCAACTCTTGTTGTTTACTATTATTGGTTTCATCCATTTCTACAACGACAGATACCGGTCCATCTACAATCGAACGAATTGTGTAGTTGCCGTATTCTTCCGGTTTCCAACTGAAGTTGAGGGTGGTGGAAGCTGCGGGTGCAAGACCCGAAACAAAATCAGAAGCAATCAGCGTATCGTTAGCGTAGGTCAACACCTTAAAGTTACCGGCCGCAGCACTGCCCTCATTTTTAACTTGAATCGCAATCGGCACACCGGCATTCCAAGCAACCGTACTTCCGGAGGTAGTGCCAACGGTCATACTCGTCAACACCAAATCTGCGAAGGCGGTTTGGTTACCGTTGATCACCCAGTCTAAGCGGTTGTTATCGAAATCGGCTTCTTCAATGTATTTACCTAAGTCGTTAGCGACCGCAGAAATCTTATGAGCTGCTCCACCCGCCGGCATAGTCATTTGGAAGGTGACATCTTTGGTCTTGTCTACATTGATCGTATCTTCAACACGAACATATCCTTGATAAACATCGTCAAGGTAGAATCCAACCAAGAACGGTCCGGGTGTCGGTTGTAATCCGCCGGCAACGCCTTGTGACGTTCCGTTTCTAATTTTTGCTGTTACAGTAAAGGGGGTGGACTCATCTGGGGTATCATCGGAGAAGGTGACACTTTCCACAAAGAGATCCGGTCTGTTCTCCAATACGGTGATCTGCATGACCGAGAATTCGTTTTGATCAGTCACCTCTGAAGCTACAGGAATGCCGTCCACTAAGGTGGGTGGCCACGTGGTAGAGAGGTTGTCATCCATCACGAAGAGTTTTACTTTATAGGACCCCGATTTGATATAGGTATGGGTCGGTGTCAATCCAAATCCGCTTTCTCCGTCACCAAAGTCCCAAACATAAGAGGTGATTGTACCGTCTTTATCGTAGGAGCGGCTGGCGTCAAAGCGGGCGGGTTGATTCACGATTACACTAAAGTCTGCACCGGAATTACTGTAAGGCAAGGAGTTGATTACAACTTCGCCAGTTGCTTTTCTACCAGTCAAGCTTCCGCCTGCTTTCAATTCTGCCGTAACCGTGTAGGTACCTCCCTTAGCTGGTGTCCAGGCATCACAGAAAACGTATTGTGTAAAGTAGGGTTGTAAGTTACTGAAGGCGGTCTCGGAATTGTGGATCGCTGTGCCTTTGGCATCCTTGACTGTAAATAGAATGCTGCCACTTTCAACGTTTTTAGATCGATTATCCAACATGACACGTAAGCGTAGATTGTCTTCTCCCTCATCAGGATCAATTCCCGTGTCATAGAAGACCGTATCTTTGACGAACTTTCCAGCACTCTCTACGCCAATGTAGACACCATTTGGATCTCCAGGTTCGGCTTCTGTGTAGACAAATCGCGAATACCCAAAGTCGCTGAGTTTGACTCCACTACCGAATTCCACAGTATACCACGCATCTAAGAAGGTACGACTTCCATCGGCCTCGTACTTCACTGGGATTTGATCTACAATGTAAATATTACCGTAGTCTTTCCAGTAATTAGAGAAAGCAAGGGTAACCGGAGCAGCATCGTTGGCACTGAGACCACGTTTAACTGCTGAGATATTTGCACTGCCAATAGGTTCAGGAATCATCACAATTTGATAACGAACTGAATTGTAATCGAGTGTGCTGGCGGGCTTAGCAGTTTTAACCTGCATAGAAGTAGCGCCGTCGGAATACGGTGTGGTAGTAGTCACTTGATCCGGAACAAAGATGGGAATTCTCAAGCCGGAATCTAAGTTCATGAGGTAATCCGGGAAGCCGGTATTGCCTTCGTTGACTACGGCCATAGCTCCGTCTGCAAACTCACCGCTTAACACATCTTCTTTACCAATGATGCGCGTCGTGACTCCGACAATGAGCGGATTGAGTTGGACACCCTTGTAATCTTTATGAGTCAAGGTAGCTTTGAAGTCTCGGAATTCGCCTTTATAAGGTTCTTCGTCTCCCTCGACAGGCAATACCCAACGTACCACCCAGTATCCTGTTACTTTCGTAGGTGTCCAAGTTCCGATGACCTCATTTGTGATCGGATCGGTTGTTTCACTGTAGGTAGCGGGAGCAATGTTTCCGAATTCCAGACGGAAGGTGTTACCGGCATTGGTTCCAAAGGAGCTGCTTAAAATCTCAAAAGTCGTAAGTAATCCAGCTTGATTCGTCGTTATTTGAAGCTGACCGGAATCGATATTCAGATTTCTCGCCTCACCATAACCGCTATTCTCTACTGTTACAGCCAGTTTAAAGGGGGTATTTGATAATATATTGTGGGGCACAAAGTAGTTCAAGGTCAATTTGGGTTGCGGCAAGATCGTAATAGCCACACCATCGGTTTGAGTCTGAACCAGTCGACCGTTTACGTAGTAAGAAATGAGCGCTTTGGCATAGTAAATCTTACCTGCCATGGTAGTGCCACCCAAATCACTGCCCGGAATGATTTGCCAGGTAGCAGTCATGGCCGTTCCGGCTCCCAAACTACCGTTGCCGTCTACATCGGAGATCCCTTGTAAACCGGTTGCAATGACGAAGTTTTTGTTGGTTACATCCACCCCGTCTTCATCGGTGACTGTTACATCAACGCGCAAGTTTTGTAGAGCATATTCCGGATATCCATTGGTGATCTTCAACGTAGCATCGAAAGCCTGGCGCTCCAAGGTAGCGGTTTGACTTAAACTGAGTTTGACAATTTCATACGCCGTTCCGCCGCCTTCTTTCAGCAATTCTTCGCGGTTAGCTCCGCTATTGGCAATATAGCGCAATTCTTCAATTTGGCCTTCCGGTAATTTCAGTTCTTCCTGAACTACTTTTTCAGGGGCATCAGGCATACGCACATCGAGTTTGACAGTGGTTTCACTGGGGTTATACATTGGTAGACGTCCGCTGACCATCATTGCCGGATCCACTGGTAAGCCGGTATCCGGATCAAACGATACATACGTTCCTTCCAATTTGATAAAGTTGAGAGCATTGCCACTGGAATCTTTTGTAAATGGCAAATTATAGACACCGGGTTGTACCTGCAAGCGAATCCTAGCACTGCTATGAGCAGGGATCTCGCCAAGATATCCTCCACCGATAATACTGATACCGGTGGCTCCCTTATCTCCTCGAACTACGGAAGCCACAACATCGGTAATGGCAATCAGACCGGTATTGACAACATTGGCTTCGATTACGATCGGTTCGGTCACATTCTTTGGCACATTCACCCATGGTGGGTTGAAACCAAAGGCCGGTGCCGGAATCTGAGCTCCAAAGGTCAATTCCAATTTGATTTCGTATTCATCGACGATGGTGGTAGGTATGACAGTCCATTCAATGGAGATGGGTTCATTCTGCATGGTGATATCCATGAAAGGCGCGCCTGCAGAAGGCATCACGCTGCATTCGGAGACGAATTTTCGTCTGCCTTGTGCCATGACCACCAAATCATAGTCGCCTAACGGCTTTTCATAGAATTGTGCAATTCCATTGGCATCGGTTCTGGTGTTAAAGAACGGATAGTATTCGGTTGTAACTCCACCTACACTACTGGTATAGGGTTCTTTTGAAACAATTGTGATTTCTGCGTTGGCTACTTTACTGCCTACGTCATCGACCACCCGGAAGGAGATACCCCCGGTCTTGGCAGAGCTGACTTCTGCATTAATGCCCACATTGGCAAAGAACTTACCGGTGCTGTCGCTGACCACGATTTTATCCTGATATTGACCCAAAGCCACTCCGGCTGCAGGAGCAAAGTTGATTACAAACGTGGTGCTCTCGTTGGGGGCTAATCGGGTTCGAGCTATGCTGTTAACGCTGACCCAAGGAATATTCGCAGGAAGTGTCACTTTGAGACCGTCTAAATATCCTTTTCCTTTGTTCGTTACGGTTACTACACGACTGACATTTCCTTCGGGGTTCACACCCACGGTAACGGTTTTTAGATCCGTAACCGGAATCGGGGTAGCCGGTCGTAAGTTCAAGGTCACCTTGGTTTTACAAGTAGCACCTTGATCTGAACTAAAGACAATATCATAGGTTGCAACTTCATCGCAATCTAACCCGGCACTGACATTCAATATTACACCGGTTTCGGCTCCCGGACTGAGCACTCTCATCATGTTAGAAGTATCGAGAGTTGCAGAAACGCCTACATTCGCAGAGGTGGGAATCAACATCGCTGAAACACCGGTCAAGGGGTCCCCATCAGGGTTTTTCGGTGAAGCATGTCTAAAGAGAATTTCTTTCGAGAACTGAGTGTTCTTGCTGGCGACCAAAGTCAAACTGGCCGGTGAGGAGGCCATACCCCAAACCTTGATGCTGGTTTGAGAACCGGTTCCGAGGAACTTCTGATATCCAAAGGCGAGAATTTGCCAATCACCGGCTTCTCCGGTAAAGGGCATGAAGTTGTAAGAGTAGTAACCTTCCGCATCGGTGGTAACAAAGATAATTTCTTCGGCACTCCAGACGAGGAAGATTTCGTTGCCTTTGGCATCACGTCCGAGTAAGGGCTCCGGTAATCTCGGTAACAACTGGAAGTCAAGTACTACACGTTCGTTGGCTGCAGGTTGTCCACCCATCATGAAGCGGCCACTGACTCGAACGATTTCACCCAACTTGTACTCTGTTTTGTTGGTTTCAACCGTGACTACACCATTTTGCACAATTCGAATGTTGCATAAATTACTAATGGCGTCGATACCTGCAGAACCGATCATCTCTAAGGTATAGGTACCGGTAGTCAAATCTCCGGAGATCGGCATCTGATACATAAATGCCCGCTCAATGGCGTTGTAAGCCAAGCTTCCCGATTGCTTGAGGGTTTCACCTTGTTTTAAGGTATAGGTAACCTGAGCATCCTGATCCGGAGTCAACGGGAGGGCAGAAATACTCTCGTGGAATAGCTGTGCTTTTAAGGGGATGAACCCATCTGCCGTTGTGTAGAGAACGGCTAAGAAATCATCGTCTTCTTCTTGCTTGTTGGGAGAAGCTTTCATCGTTAAGGCTTGTTTAACATCGATACTGGTCGTCCAAACACGACGAATTCCCTCGCTGGGCTTCTCAAGGTTCAATACATTCATACTGTCAACCAAAATTTGGAAGGTCATCGGTCCCGCTTTATTGGGGGTCCAGGTTATGACAACAGGGACAGTGCTGTATCCGCGGATTCCATCGATTTCTGCTGCGGCTACCGATTTTCCGTCAACAAATAAGCCTACACTAAAGCGTTTGAAGGCAGTAGCGACGCTCTGATTATTGACACTGACCAAGAAGCTAACGGCTTTGCCATATTCTACATTCAACGGGGAGTAGGTTACATTGCTGATGTGTAAGTTCGGATAAAGAATCGACAAAGTTGGAAGAGTAATACTCTTTTCAACCGTTTTATCAGGATCAATAACCTCTTTCTTTGCATCGACAATGATTTTATACGTATGCTCACCACTCATAGCAGCCCACTTGGCAGAGACAGTTTTTACTTCACCGGCCTTAATGCCATCTACAGTAATAGTCTTGAAGACACGTCCGTCCATGGCTGCATGCACCTGGAAGGTGTCGGTGATATTAATAGTACTGTTGTTGATCAATTTCGCATCAAAGGTGATGGATGTTCCTTCGGTAAGCGTTGTCTCCGTTGGTTTCCAAGTAATATCTCCCACCGTGATTTCAGGATAAACCACTCTAAAGGATTCCGTGACAATGCTCATATTGTTATTGGTTGTATTTTCTTCAATCAGGACCGGATTCAAATCATCCACTTTGATTTCTACTTTATGAACCCCAGCTTTCGGTACTACATAGTAGTTTAAGGTTTGGCTTGCACCAACTGCCAAAGTGGGGATCACCTGACGACCGCGATATTCGTCATCGATGTAGATCGAAACACCGAAGTTATCGGCGGCTTTATCACCATGGTTCTTAATTACTGCACGGTAAGCAAAGGGTTGTTGCGTATCGAAGACATTGCCTTCCGGTACCCAGCTTACACTTTCCACACCCACATCGGCAAAGGAAATCTGTAAGTTGCTTAATACTGCGCTACGATTGTTATTGCCTTTATCGGTTTCTTTTAAGGTATCTAAGATATCATTGGCAACCACTTTCACTACATGCACACCTGCGGTTGCTACATAATTGAAGCTAACTTCTGTGGTTTGACCTTGGGCTAAGCTGACATTGTTCGCGTCCACGTCGATTTTGGTATAGCCCATGTATTGGTTATCAATATAGAAACCTGTCAAGAATCCTAAGCGAGCATCGCCTAACCCCTTATTGCCCACAACCGCAGTAATGACGACAACGTCACCTTCTTTGGTTTCTTCCGGAGTCCAGCGAATCGATTCCACGTATAAATCCGGACGAGTGTCCCCAACGGTGAATGGTGTAGTGGTGGTTGTAACTGCGTTATTATTATCTTTTACGGTCAAAGTTACCGTATACAATCCGGGTAAAACATATTGGGTCGTTGCAGAAGCTCCTTCAGCTTTTTTACCATTTCCAAAATCCCAACTAAATTGAATAATTCTTCCATCGGGGTCTCTAGAGGCACTGTTGTCTGCATTGGTCGCAGTGAAGGTATACAAAATACCCGAATCAAATTGATCCCCTGCTGGTAATAAAATGCTGGCAATCGGTGGTTGATTGGTGAGGATCGTGTCACGTTGGAAGACGTTGTTATCGCCTCCGGTATCCACTGTAGTAGCATCCGTCGTTATCGTTGCCTGTAAAGCTAGATTTGCACCCAAGTCTGTGGGAGCAGCCCAGGTGAGGTTCGCTTCACCACCGGTATTGGCTGCTAAGTTTACGGCTACTTTTCCGACCGATACATAAGCAGTGCCATTGTGATAATAGAACTCCACTTCACCAATCGCTTTGGCATTGCCATCGTTTCGCAAAGAGGCTTTCAAGACATTATTACGTCCGGCAATAATGACAGCCGGTTCTGTATAAATCGCGTGAATTCCTAAATCGCTCTTGGCAGTTGGTGTTCCCTGGTTACGTATAGAAGGTTCTGAAACGTTACCAGCAGTATCCACAGTAACCACGTGGTAATAATAGAGCGTGTTATCAGTTAACCCGGTATCGGTATACACCGCACTGCGAGGTTGTGCGATTCGTGTATACGTTCCAGATGTTCCCGTTGTACTGTGAATAAAGATTTCGGTTGAATCGGTGCTTCTCCAGACCTCATAGAATTTGACATCAGCACCGGAACTCCACACCAAGTTCAAGGTTTTTCCGGTGGCTGGATCACTAATCACCACATCGGTTGGAGCATCCGGAGGAGTCGTATCTTTGAAGTATTTCTTCACCAATGTTGAACTTTGATTTCCTTTATTTACTACAACGGCTTTCACAGCATAGAGACCTTGTGCTAATATGCTGGTATCCCAATTATAAGCAGCCACATACGCTTCGGTACCAAAGACATCGGTTTCGGAAGTTTCTACTCGCGTATACTGAATATCCTCCCCAGAAAGTGTCTGGAACTGGGTATAATTGGCATCGGGAGCAGGTAACTCTCCGAAAGAGCTTTCCCCAATGTAATAATAGTAGAGGTCTACATGATCTACTGCAACCTCGTCTTGCATTTGCAAACCGAGCTGTAGGGTTGCATTAAATCGTTGATCTTGAACAGGTGTCATACCCAAGAAGATGGGTAAGCTGGTTTCTTCCTGTGGTCGTTGATCTGAAACCGTAGCCCAAGGTCCGATATTGCCCAGATCATTGATCATAGCCACACGGTAGCTGTATTGGTGCAGAGGATTCAATAAGGTGTCGATATAAATGTTTGAGGTTGTGCGTGTAACTTCACTAAATGCACCATAATCAGCCTCGCCGGCATTTCTAATCGCTCGTTCTACGACATATCCGGCAACATCGGTCCCGGTAAAGGGTTTCCAGCTAATCATTAAGCGCCATTCTCCGGCATCTGCACGTAAGCCTTCTGGTGGTAACGGAGGATTATTTGCTACTTTGACGACTTCGGATTTGGTGGCAATATTTCCAACTTTATCTTTAGCTGTGACTCGCAAGGTATAGAAACCATCGGGATACTTAGCAACCGGGCCTGTGGGGGTCACCTTTACATCTCTTGTGTTCCAAGGAGTCGAACCGGTCGATGATCCGGATGCAGCAGGAATTAGACCCACTTGAATCCAGCTGGCTGCGCTTTGAATTGCTAAGCTACCGGTTTCAGGGTTTTCTTCCATGGCAATCGCTTCAAAAGTATAGGTATCGATTCCCACATTATCGGTTGCTGCTGCAAGCAGATTGATGTCAGAACGAACCGTAGTTCGGTTTCCGGGTGTTAAGGAACTGATCACTGGAGGGGTAGCGTCCAGCCCTGGTGCCGCTACAGCCACATTGGAAGGAACACTTTCATTCCCCAAGGTATCTACTGCTGTAACAAAGAAACGACTTTCAGCAGTGACGTTATGCTTGTATAACTGAACCGTCACTTTAGCTACAGGAGGATCGGTATGATCTGCTGGACTTGTTCCATTGGCTAACAGATAAACATGATAATGCGAGAAGTCTTTTGGCATCACGGACATGGTCCAACTCAGTTGCACCGATAATTCGCCCGGGGCTGCAGTCAAGACCGGTGCCACCGGTGCTACATTATCGGCCTTATAAACAACATTTTGAGTTGCCGAATTGCCAGCAGCATCTTTGACAAGAGCCTTTAAGGTCAAATCACCTTCAGTAATATATTGCTTAGTGTGGAAAGTAATGGTTCCAGATTCGCTTTTTCCAATACTGACATCACCGGAAGTAGTGATAACAAAGAATTCGGTTGAAACCACTTTTACATTGTCGGTAGCCATAACACTGACCGTAATCTCCCGACCCAAACGGGTATTCGCTACTGGGTTGAAGCCTGTAATCACAGGCAAGGTGGTATCGGCAATGGGCGTTACAGCATTAGCTGTTTGAACAGGTAAGCTCTCAACTCCAAAAACACTGACGGACTTGATTTGATAAAAATAATCTTTGCCAAGTTCAACTTTCAAATCCGAGTAGGTCAATTGGGTTGTGGTTGAAAGCAACTGATATTCCCCAGCCGTTCCAACTTTTCGGAAGATATTATACCGGGCAATCTCAACAATCGTTTCACCCGCTTCATATACCGGGGCTTGCCAGGCTAGGTTGACTCGCATTTGCGCAGCTGTTGCAGTTAAGCCAGTCACAGCTTTTGGCTTATCGGTGATAACTTTGACTTCTATTGTTCTGGGTTCCGATTGGTTGCCGGCGGTGTCCCAAACAACTGCTTGTATGGTGTACTCCCCTTGTAACCAGTCTTCCGTACTGAATTCATAGCTAACTGACGCTGATTTTTTATCACCAGTTATAGCTACAGAAGTAATTTCAATATAGGTTGAATCTGAAGTATTTTTGACTTTGTATTTGAAATCGATTTTCTGCAAACGGATATCATCGTTCACCGTTGCGACTAATGTCAACTTTTCGCCATTGCGACTGGAAGCTAATACTCCGATCGTAGGAGGATTATTGTCCGGTAAAGGTTGAGCGATATCCGAAATGCTTCGATTCCCTATCAGGCCATAGCGATCAATCGCTGACACTTCATAAGTGTAAACAACCTCTTTACTGACAGCGGTATCGGTATAGGTGCGATAATACGCTTTATCGGTAAGTAAGCTGAACTCATTTTCGGATGCAGCTTTTCTATAGACAGCATAATTGTATGCCCCTTCTACCGCATCCCAGGTCAGGGTAACACTCATGACATCGGGAACTGCGTTTAAGTTCCCAGGAGCCACAAGTTTGGTAGCATTGGAGACAAAGGTAACATTTTTGGTCTGATTACTGGAAGAAGTCGTCATTGTTAAAGTATGGTCACCGGACTCCGTATTGATGATGTAACTCCAACCATAGCTGAATTCTCCCTTGTCATTGGCATATACCGTGGCAAATGGTTTGGTATCAATGGAAAGAGAGGCGGATTCATACGGCCGTAAGCCCGTGGCTTGAATTGTGAGCTCTTTACCTGGAGTAATCCCTTCTGTAGGTGACAAGGTCAAGGTTAAGGTGAACTCTCCTGGTTGAGCAGAAACGGCAACTGCTACATCTAAGTCGGAAGCATTGCCCAAATCATCCATGGCATCCACTTTATAGGAATAGGTTTCTCCGGCTGTGACCTGATAATCCATATATCCAATCTTTCCGTCGGGTAAGACATTACTTACCGGAGACATGTAGCGGTAGTAACTATAGTCACTTGCTCCAGGAGCTTTACGATATAAACGGTAGTAATATAGATCTGCTTCTGTCGATTTATTCCAGCTAATCAAAATACCACCCGAAACCGAAGTAGCCGTTGGGGTAGCAACAACCGGAGGTGTCACATCGAAGAGATACTCGACATCCAAAGGCGTAGATTCTAACCCTGCCGCATCCAACGCAACAAATCGAACAATGTATTCTCCATTAAGAGTGATATTGTTGAGATAAATGTATTTTGTTTCACCATAGTTGTAGAAAGAATATGCATTCGAAGCAATCTGTGTAAAAATACCAGTTGCTTTGGGAGCAACATATACATTCATTGCTGTAACGCCTACATTATCGGTAGCCTTCATATTGAAACTTGCCGAAGCTCCGAAGCGAGTGTTGGCAACCGGTTTTATGGTCGTAGCATCAATGACAGGAGCAATGGTGTCTGTAAAGGGTGTTGCTATTGCGCTCATTGAACTTGATAAATTTCCTGCATAATCTCGTGCCTGTAATTTGAACGTGTAAAGCGTTCCAGCAGTTAGATTATTAACTTGATACGAACGCTGATCGTTATTGATATAGGTTGTAGAACTCAAGTTCTCCGAATCGGTACCGTAGGAAAGGAGGAAGTAGTCCACATCTGCTGAATTGGCATAGCTCCACTGTAAATTCGCGTTTTTTGCGCCATCGGTCGCAGTAAACGCCGTAGCCGCAGCGGGTGGTGTATTGTCGATATAAAATTGTTGAGTCCGAACACTGCTCTTACCAGCGGCGTCGAGCGCTGTCATTCGCACTGTATAGAGGCCATCTCCCAATACCGCTTGCTGACTAATAGCAACAGTATCTAATGTTATCGTCGCTCTGAACAGATATGTTCCACTCCAAGAAGTACCCTGGTAGGTCAAAGCAGCTGCCGGTAGGGAGACGAAAGTTGAACCATCTTTACTGTAGGCCAAGGTGACCGAAGTAGCTTGTCGATCATCACTAATCGTTGGATTAAATTCCGCCTGACCGCGCAACGTATAGTTTCCATTATAATATCCACCATACGGTCCACCCATATACTCAATAACGGGAACCGCAGTATCGGGCAATAATGTAGCAGTTACTGGTGTAGAACCTACACTGACATTGCCAAGGCGGTCAACCGATTTAACCATATAGTTGTAGGTCTCGCCAATCACAAGCGGATTAGTCTGAGCCGCCAGTTGATGAATCACTGAGGATATGGTACTGCCAACCTCGTTGGTCATAACATATGCCGAGTTGAGTTCACTACTGAGTTTGCGGAACACCTGGTACTTATCAATATCGGCATCTGCTACTTTCTCCCATTGGAAGGTGATTTGACGCTTTGCTTGTATTGCACTCCCTACCGGGATGGCAGGTGCTATGGTATCAACTCTGACCGTGGTTTGAGCTAACTCTTGCACAGAAGGAGCTAAAACCTGCACGGTGTGTAGACCGTCATTTGCTCCTAAGGGGATATTCAATTGAGCAGTGTAGTATCCATTGTTATCGGTTATTTTTTGAGTCGGTGTGATATCCATATCTCCGAATTTCACTTGCACCGTGACACCGGGAGTAAATCCGTCGGCAGAAAGCGTCATCGCAGTCCCAGGCTTGCCTTCTGCTCGATCATATGTATTTAACATGGTTACTCGTTGACCACTGACTTCAATATCTAAGGTGTCATAGGCCATGCGGTGGCTAACCTTGCCGATAACGGCAAAGCTGTGGGTCCCAGAAGTCACACTGACCGGGAAAGTATACACTAAATCCAAGGCACCTGTAGACCCAATTACGAAATTAGGATTGCCTTCTACCGTTGTAACCGAAGAGGTGATTTCACGATTATCAAAGTAAACTTTGACTCCTTCACCTACTGCAAAGCCCGTTAAAGTAAGATTCGCTTTGGTTTTGGATTCGTCTTGAGCCGTTGTTAGAACCGGTGTGAATCCTTGAATGGTTATGGTTCGTTGTATGACAGCAGTACTTTGATTGAAAGTAATGACCAACCCATAGGTTCCAGCTGCAATATGAGCAGGAATAGTAAAGGTTGCCGCCGCTGAACCCGAAGTGGCCGTAGCCGGGCTGCTAGAAACCTGGGTCCCGTTCAGTGAAACAAACATCAATTCACCATCCGCTAATCCAGTGGCAGAAACCGTGATTTGTTCACCAGCCGTAGCAGAGGTAGGTGCAGAAATATTGGGTTGATAAGCAGCAATCGTTACATTACTTTTCACATATTGATGTCCATTGACACCACTGAGGGTGAAAGTGTATTGTCCAGCTTTTGTGGCCAAGGGAATACTCCAAGCTAAGCTTGCCGTTCCGGTTGCTGTAGCAGTCGCTGTGGCAACCTGCTTTCCTTCAAACCAAAGATTAATCGTATCACTCGAACTAAAACCTGAAGCCGAGAAAGTAATTGTTGACCCAGCAGAGGGTGTTGTGGGACTATAGGTTGTACTGGCAGTAACAGATGAAACCGGAAGGTCCGATGTTTGCCACGGATAAGTATTTCCTGTTCCGTCTCCGCAAACCAGCAATTGAGCAATTGAGCCGATATACCCGGCGGGAAGAATCAAGTCAAAGGTTGCATTTCCTGAGCTATCGGCAACAATGACCGGATCAAACACAACTGGCTGTTGATGAATGAATGCTTTCAGGGTAGCACCGGCAGCTAAACCACTTACTCCAATAGATAATGCTTTGCCGGGTTCTAAGACCCCCTCATAATTAACGGTTACTCGATCTGATGTATAAGCGCTCCAAGCGGATACTGCTGTACCGGAGCTACCACTAGCTGTAAAGACATAAGTATTGGAACTTACGGCTAAGCTGGCAATAGTATAAATAGCAATTCCTGAAGCATCTGCTGTTTTATCACCTAACGACACTCCGTTCATTGTGAAGGTAACTTTCTCACTCGCTTTGAAATCCGATGCAATTAACGATAACTCAGAACCCAATACCGGATTCCCCGACAAGGTCAACGTTAGGTTCGCCCGTGTTACGACTAAGCTTCCTCCAACACGATTTCCCGCTGCATCCAAGAGTTCTATGGAATGTCTACCTGTTGCTGTTGATAAAGGCAAGGTATAGGTAAAGGAGGTTGTTCCACTGGAGGTAGCATAATTCGATAAGATTTCCGAACCATCCATATAAAGACGAACTCGTTCATAGGCTGCGTACCCTGTTGCACTGACTGTAAAGGCGCTACCTAAAACAGCGGTTTCGGGCAATGTTAAAACTGGTTTATTTTGTTGCAAGGCGGTCGACAATACTGCCATTCGCTGACTTTCTTGGCCAACGGTTACAATAGTTAAACTGTTCCCCGCCAGTGTGTCCGGCAGAGTCATAGAACGACTCAAATAACCTGAATACCCGACCTGTTGTGTTAGTTTGGGTTGATCATTGACATAAATATCAACATTCTCATAAGGTTTATAGCCCTCTCCACCAATATAAATCGTTTTGCCTAAAATCGGTGGATACGACTCCGATAAAGTAATCGTAGCTTGCGGGGAAGTAACTTCAAGCGTGGCGAAAGCCGTGAGATTGCTACTGGTTTGCACTGCACGCAGGGTATAGGTACCAGGCGTTACGGTGGAAGGAATAGTCACATTAGCAGTATAGGTATCTTCATCGTAATAATAGAGATAAGTTAGATAATTTCCAGAACTTGTTCCACTATCATCGGGGTTTAAATAGAGATAAACATATTGAGCTGGTGCAAAATCGGAAAGTGTATAAGAAACCACACTTCCCGGTGTCGCGCTAACAGAACCAAGCGTAAAAGTCGGAGCATATTCCGTTACAGTAAAACGAATCATTGCTGTTCGGTCAAGGTCCGAGGAAGCGCCTCTTGATATCGCCCGAATCGTGTGACTACCGGTCATGGTGATCGGCACCGAGTAACTGATGCTTCGCTCCTGATCCATTCCGTAACTATAGTTGGATACTGTTCTGAAAGAAGTCGTTTCCTGATCTAGATAAAACTCGATATTTTCGTAAACATAGTCGCTAAGAGATCCGTCATAGTACTCTGGCGGAAAATCTTTGTAATACAAAGTCAAAGATTGACCGGGTATCGGCTGCACCGCTATGCGTAAGGAAGGATTAAACTCTCCGACAACAGCATGGGCAATATTCGTAAATTCACTCAAATTTCCAGCTTTATCGCGCACTTGAATTTTATAATAATAGGTTTGACCCACATCACTGGCTAAAGAATCGTCAAACGTGGTTTGTGTATCGTAGGTATAGTTTCGATATTCATATGTTCCTGTTTCGGTATCACTTCTATAAATATGATAGTATTGGACATCCGTTGAAGTCGAAGGTGTCCATCCCAAACGGATTCTTCCGGAAAGTGACGATGCCGTCAAAGTTCCTGGAGCGACGGGAGACGTAGTATCATAAATGAAGCTAGTCGATTCTGTAAGTGTATTTCCGGCAGCATCTGTTATTTCTAATGTGATTGCATACTCACCATCGGTAAATCCGAAATCTGCTAAGGTGCTAGGATAAAAATACTGAGTATGATATCTGAGTGAATTAAACTCAACCACCGTATATGTTTTCGATGAACTTGATCCAGTTATTGCAACTTTGGCACTAGCTAAGGCCACATTATCAGATATATACCAATAAAAAGAGCTCTGGGGACCAACATATTCTCCGCCGAACGATGCGGTGGGATTCGTTGTGTCTGGAAGAGGAGAAACCCCTGTAGAAATTGTTTTAGCACTCTCTTTGTAATTACGAGAATTGTCTCCTGCCGATACAGCATAATAATAAGTTTTAGAAGTGTCTGCTGGATTCACTAAATAATCCAAATAGGTCTTTGTGTTCGTATAGCCAATCGGTTCCGTTTGCAAAGCTAATGCCGCTAACGTCTCAGCTCGATAAATATAGAAGTAATCATAAGAACTGTCCCAAGCAAGTGACACGCTACCTTGTCCCGGCGTAACAGTCAGATTAGTAGGAGCAGCGGTAGGAATATTATTGATATGGAACGGGTAGGCAAAGGTATCTACAACATCTTTAGGATCTGCAGCACTTTTTAAACCGGCTCGATCTTCAACTATGATTCTGAGCCATACGTTTTCCACCCTCGTTTCACCGACGAAATCCCGTGTATTCCACATAAAGTTAGGAATAGTAGAGGATTCACTCAAGGCTGCACTACCAATCGATTGCCAAGTTACTCCTAGATCTTTTGAGGCATAATAATGCAATTTGGCAATTCCACTACTTGCATCTTTGAAACCGGTTGACTGTAAATAAACAGTATCAAAAAGGGTAGACACCGCTGGTCCAATGGATGTATAGCTCCAATTACTGTTATTAATGTTATACTTAAATCTATAAACATTGGACTCTAAATCCTCTAAGTAAGGTGGAGTTGCGTCAATATAATAGGTTTTATAAACATAGGTGCTCTTTATTGAATTGATTTCGCAATATGCTGATAAATATTTTGTTCCTTCCAATAAACCGGTTATTGTTATCGGAGAAGTTCCACTTTTCCAGGTACCGTCATTATAATAGATGGTAGCATTTTCTGGCGATGTGATTGTAATTGAATCCGGGGGGGCCTGCCACTCCCCGGTTGGTTCCGGTGAAAACACCGGAGGCGCTACTTGTCTTTGCACATAAACATAGTATTGTGTTTCGGCCATTTCGGCTGGATTATCAACAATAATCAAAGAGTTTCCCGCGGGCAGATCAACAACCAAATCTTGCCAACCACTGGTTCGAGAAGCCAAAAGCTGGGATTTGTCATGATTCCATACTTCTACAGGATATTCATTGGAAACGGTAATGGTATAAGTTCCTGGTGTTGCTGCTGCAATATGATATCTGCCTTCTTCTCCTTTAAATGCATATGCATAAACATACTCACGAAGCGGCATCTCTTTGCTTGCCGTAACAACGAATTTCGCTTCGCTGATTGTTGAATAATTGGAACTGTCATATTTAATATTTGTACGAATCCGAGTATTGGTTGTCAACGGAATAGGAGAGGTATAAGTGTCATACCATTGGGGATAATTTGTATCACTATTTAGAGCATAATAAATAGTTCCCTCAGATGTGTGAGCTAGAGTAATTTGTGTGGCTGTATCTACATAAGTGATTCCACTACTGACAGGTGTTGGTGTTATTGTTGGTCCCTGAACCACATAACGGTAGGTATGGCTCAAATACCCACCTGCTAATCCAGTTGCAGGATCAATGGCAACCGCATGCAGATAAATTTCTTTATAATAACTGGTTGGATTCACTAAAAGTGAGGTTAACGGAATTGACTCCGAATATTTGCTTCCTTGGGTATAAATCGTATAGGCGGTAGGATAATCTTCGGTTTTTCGGAAGAAGTAATAGATATCTTTCCCCTCTTGAGCACCAAGGGTAAGAAGTGTGCCTTCGGGGTAACTTCCAGAATTAACAAGATTCGATGTAGGCGCAGATGGTAGAGTTCCCGAAAAAGTGTAGACAACTTTATTTACTGGACCGATGCGATCTTGGCCATCCTTCACATAACAATAAATGGCACTATCATTACGAACTGTAATTTGAGTACCTGTCTCATATAAACCCGTGTTCGAATAAGCATCTACCCAGCTCACATTATCCACTTTATAATAAATCTGGCTACCCGCAGGTGCATCTGCAGGTAATGATAACGTTACGGTTTGTGCCTCGGTATAAGTTCCTGTAGGCAAACTTACAACAGGAATGCTATCTAAAGCCTTCACAATACTCGGAGTCCCAATTCGGTAACTGCTATATTCGAAATTCAAGAAATATTGACCTTGACCAAACTGGACAACTTCGTGAACTTGGGTTCCCTCATATTCTTCCCCTTGCCCTCGCTTGATTAAATTACCCGAAAAATCATAAATTGACCATGAAGAAGTACCCCAACTCGATTCTCGAATCAAGCCAAAGCTAATTCCATAATTACCGGCTCCGGTCGAACGGGTATCTATATACCAATAAGGATTTTCATCAAGAACTATAGGCGTAGAAGATGGTGTATCTGTCAATATATATGCGTTTATCAAATAAGTAAGAGTTAGAGGTTCACTATAGGATGTTATTTGATTTGTCCCATCAAAAGTCACCGCAGAAAAATGAAGTGTTTTTGTTTCGGCATAGGTCACACCAGTTTGTTCATTATAAAGTGTATAGAATTCGTCTTCCCATGGCCTTTGCATTCGAGAGTAGATAACGGAAGTGCCCACGGGGACATCAATAAAAACGGTTTGTGTAGTTGCGTAATGTCCTGGTTGAGCAGAAGCACTGTTGAGTGTAGGCTTGCTTAAGGCATTTTTGTATGAAATTTTATAACTGGTTGGTTCAATCGGTTGGTAAGTTCCAGCACCCGGGCCCCATTGCGCATAATTACGCAACCGCATCGCATAGTTACCACTGCTTACTTGAGCAAAGACGGGGCTATCAAGTTCTTTTGCAAGTTCAATCCCGTTAGAATCAAAGAGGGCCAATTCATTGATGCCATAGGTATCATACCCGAAGTAAGCTATTCCACCGCCATGATTCAACACGATTTCTTTGTTTAAGATTCCCGCAGGCACCGCAAAAGCAAACCACACTTCTGTTGGCTGATTAGTATAATCTCCCACACAAAAAGCATACCCATTTTGTAAATCAGTAATTACCACTGGGTTTTGTTGCGTTGCAGAACCCTCGACTAAGACATTCGGCGAAGTGGTATACAAAGTGAACGTTAGCGTCCAACTCATAGCAGGAATTGGATTCCCATTGGCAGTTCCTGTATAATCCGAATTTCTTAATCGCAAATAATAAGTACCTGTATTGACCATATCGATAAGAGTTCCCCAGGAAGATTGATCCGGTTGCAATAAGTTTTTATTTGAGTCATAAATCTCCATGTTATGGAGATATGTAACAAAGGTGTCTTTTTGATTTCCACGAATGGTTAATTGTTTATTGCTCACTCCATCCGGTACAACAAAACTAAACCACAGTTCACTGGGTTGTGTGGTTTGAGTTGCCACAGTGAATTCAAAAGGATTAGAAATATCGGCGATTGAAATCGGACTACTGCTGGTTGCCTGGCCTGCGCCAATCGTGGTAGGTCCCGTTGCAACAAGCTGAAAAGACATGCCCCAAGTCATCGGAGCAATTGTGCCTCCGGTAGGTGTCGTTCCGGATTCGTCAGAGGGAAGAACTTTCAATTTATAAGTTCCCGCGCTGACTAACGCTCCGAATGCTCCATTTGATATGGTAGAAAACACCGTCTGCTCAGCATTATTGTATAAAGTTAAAGCTCGCAAATATTGTCCTGTCAGAGTTGGACCATCTGGTTCCAATCCCGAGATCACAAGAGCAGCATCCACAACCCCCTCACCTACAGTAAAGGAGAACCATAATTCAGTTGGTTGAGAAGAAGCATAGGTTCCAACCATGAACATAAGGGGGGCTTCGAGACTGCTGATTACATAAGGATTTGTACTGGTAGCCATATTATCCATAAATGTAACAGGACCACCGCCAGGAGGTAGCATTCCACCGCCATCCGATGGAGGAGGCAACGTTTCTAAGATCTCCACGGTAGGTTCTTCGACAACCGGTAGTGCCTCATCTGGTGTCACCGCAATTGGTTCCTCACTTGTAGGTGTCTCTGTTCCTTCCGGTACAGACTCCTCCCCTGGGGCAGTATCTTCAATGGGTACAGACTCCTCCTGTGCAGGTGGTTCGGTTACAGTTTCGGCCACAACCAAGAGACCGGGTGCAGAACCGGTTAATTGTGCCAGAACCAAAATCATGGCTAAAAGGCGTCTGAATTTGTAGCTCAATGATGTCGTCATTGAAGAGCCCCCCTGTTGTATAAATATTCACCAAAGTGAAATTCACCTACTCTTTGCCACCTCTTTGTTTTCAAACAAATCGTCTATACTTGCTTAAAAAAAGGTACAAAGATAGTTGTTGTTATATTTGATGTTTCTCGTGGTTTTCCTTCTTATATAGAGGGAAATTTGAGAATTTTTTGAAAATTTTACATGATGTCAATTTTATGGTATAAAAAACAGACTATTTCAAACTCGTAAAGTTTAAAATAATCTGTTTGTTTTTATGCACTTACCTTTACTATTTAATACACGTTTATAGTTTACTCACTGGCGAAATTCGTGAAATAACCTTGTATTAAAACCACTGGGGTTCCCCGGTCGCCACTACCACTGGTGAGGTCACATAAACTGCCCAATAAATCGGTTAATTTTCGAGGAGTTGTTCCTTGTGAGGTCATTTTCCCGGTCAAATTTTCATCTTTGGCACGGATAGTTTTGCGCATCGCTTCCGCCAACGCTTCCCCATTGAGGTGACCGAATTCGTTATCAGCAAAATACTTCATCTTCAACTCGTTCGGGGTACCTTCTAAACCAGCTGTATAGGCGGGAGAGATCACCGGGTCGGCTAATTCCCATATGCCACCAACTGGGTCTTTGAATCCACCGTCTCCGTACACCATCACTTCTAATGTCTTTCCGGTAGCTTGTTTTAAACTCCCTTGTAACCGATTAACAAAGTCGGAGCAATCTCGCGGGAATAATTTGACCTTTTCTTCGGTGGCTTTGTTGGAACCCAACAACCCAAATTGCGGATTAAAGCCACTGCCTTGTATTGATTCTGTCATGATTTCATCTAATCTGTAGGCTCGTTCGGCTCCGGCTTTTCTCAGAATATTTTGAGTTCGCTTTCTGGTATGAATATCGCAATTGAGCACATTCTTGGTGAATTTCAAGATGTGACGCGGATCATTGGAGAAAACAATTTCAATATGGGGCGCGAAACTCTTATAGTATTCAATATAATCCACTCCGGTAAACGGATGAACTGTATTCATGCCAAAGACTTTGCGAAACTCGGTTTCAGTAAAATGATCTTTATAAGGATCAACACCCTTTTCGTCGACCTGATCCCAGGTCAGAAGACCATTTCCCACTTCATCGGTAGGGTACGACAGCTGAACATAAAGTTTCTTGCACGACCTCGCTATAGCACGCAGCAAAATCGCAAAACGATTACGAGATAAAATCGGAAAGACAATGCCCATATCTTCTCCGCCTAGTTTACTGCGGATATCTTCGGCGATTTGATCTACTGTAGCATAGTTTCCTTGTGTTCTGGCAACGACCGCCTCGGTCACACCTATAATATCCCCATTGGATAAAGCAAATCCTTCGGCTTCAGATGCTTTTAAAAGGCTTTGAGTGATCATTTCAACTAAAGGATCTCCCTGTTGAAAAATCGGGGTAATGATCCCGCGGGATGTAACACCGGTATAACGCATACGTTTATCCTCCTTTGGAAAATCAAAGACAACATCGGTATTATACTATAGGTAAAGTCTTGTGTAAATTCAATCTGGTGATTGATTCATAATCAAATGGAATGATTCAGAACTCTTAGCAGAAAAACAAGGATTGTGGAAGGGTAAATCGTCAAAAATCAACCCACATCGGTCCAAATCGGTCGAGAGCGATGAAATACCCCGAATTTCTTCTTGCAGTCGCCTTTCTCATACGATATAATATAAGATGTTATTTTCTATACAGGTTATGTTTGCTTATTCACAGGTAACGTTTCACTATAGCATTTTGGCATTGAATCGCTACTTACTTTTACAAGTTTGATGAAAGAGAATAAGCAATAGAGCAGGTTGCTCATGGTTAATGAAAAGGAGTGTGGTTACCCAGATGGGTAGTGACAGTTGGTATTATTTCTTGCCGTTTTTTACTCTTCTCGGGGGAGGGTTTTTTGCCGGATCCGAAATCGCGTATGCATCTGTCAACAAAATTCGTATTAAAAATTATGCAGATAATGGGGATATTCGAGCCAAAAAGGCATTGTATATTTTGAACAACTTCGATAAATCCATTACAACAATGTTGGTTGGCACCAACCTTATGCATATAGGAACCGCAACCACGGCTACTTTAATAGCAACCCGTACTTGGGGGGCTGGTTCCGTAGCCTACAGCACTCTAATTACTACCCTAGTTGTATTTCTGTTTGCAGAAATGATTCCGAAAAACTTAGCGAAAAGCCAAAATGAAAGTTTTGTATTAGCTGTGGCTGGCTTCCTTTATTTTTTGATCAAGCTATTGGCGCCTGTGGTTTTCTTTTTTACTGCTATAAGCAAAGGCGTTTCCAAGCTCTTTAAAAAGCAAGAAGAGCCTACCGTAACCGAAGATGAGCTCTATGATATTTTAGAGACGATCCGGGAAGAAGGCAGTTTAGAAGCCGGGAAAAGCGAACTGATCAGTTCTGCATTGGAATTCGACGACATCACCGCTCAAGACACTTTGACAGCTCGTGTAGATGTAGTGGCAATTGATGTCGACAGTACTTGTCAAGAAATCTTAGCCACGATCAAAGAAGAGAAATTCTCAAGACTCCCGGTTTATGAAAATAACATAGACCATATCATCGGGGTCTTAAATATACGGAAATTCCTCAAGTTATATTTGAAGCAAGGAGATCATGTCAATTTGCGAGCCCTTCTGGACCCCCCATATTTCGTCCCAAAAACAACCAAGATCGATGATTTACTCCAAGAGATGAGCCGAAGAAAACTGCACATGGCAATTGTTAATGATGATTACGGTGGAACATTAGGCATCATGACAGTTGAGGACATTTTGGAGGAACTGGTTGGCGAAATTTGGGATGAGGATGACGAAGTTATCGAAGAATTTGTGCCTATTGGCGGCAATCGTTATGAGGTCGATGCCGAGTTTGATGTCGATGATGCTTTTGAGCTGATGAGGTACAATGATTACGACAAAGATGAATTTTGGCAAAAAACAATGGGTTCTTGGGTTTTAGAGCACTTTGACTATGTCCCCAAAGAGGGCGACAGCTTTGTTTACAACGGTGTCACGGTTTCGGTATTAAAAATCGATAACAAACGTATTGTCAAACTTTTAGTGAAGGTCAACGACCTATCAAATTAACAAATCAATGAGGAGTGAGTATTTCCATGGACGACAGTCCGTACGGACCTTATCTTTTAATTTCAGTTTTCATAGCCTTTTCGGCTTACTTTTCCGCTTCGGAAATTGCCTTTGCCTCAGCCAATAAAATGCGGCTTAAGAAATCTGCCGAAAGCGGAAGCAAAAAGGCCGAATTAGCCTATTATATTTATGAACATTATGAAACTGCCTTGACGACGATTTTGATCGGCAATAACTTAGTGAATATCGCCTCTTCTTCTTTAGCAACCGTGATTGCCATACAATTACTGGGGGAAGGTGGCGTTGGTGTTTCCACTGCCATTATGACCGTCCTGATTTTGACGTTCGGGGAGATTCTACCTAAAATTTTGGCAAAAGATCACGCCGAAGGCTTTTCTCTGACGACTGCGCCCTTCTTGCGTTTTCTTATGTTTCTCACATTCCCGCTCGTCTTCATTTTGGGTAAACTACTTAAAGCAATCAATTTGATATTTGGAATTCCGGAGCAAAATCCTACCGTTACTGAAGATGACTTATATTCCATTATCGAAACTGTTGAAGATGAAGGTGTTATTGACGAGGAACGCAGCGATTTATTGCAATCTGCTTTAGAGTTCTCCGAAATTTCGGCACAAGAAATCATCACTCCTCGAGTCGACATGGTTTCAATTGATGTTGAAGATGACATGGATAGCATTCTCGAAATCGCTGTTCATTCGCGCTTTTCCAGAATACCGGTCTATGAAGATAGTATCGATAACATCATTGGCATCTTATATCTGAATCACTTTTTCAAGAAAATCGTAGAAACCAGAGAATTCTCCATTCGCTCCCTGCTTATGGATGTGTGCTTTATTCATAAATCGATGAAATTGCCCTCTGTTTTAGCAGAGTTGAAACGCCGAAAAATGCACATGGCCGTGGTCACCGATGAATACGGTGGTACGTTAGGTGTCTTGACCATGGAAGATGTCTTGGAACAGCTGGTGGGTGAAATTTGGGATGAATCCGATGAAGTAGAAGTATACTTCAAGACGATCGATGAGAATATCGTGGAAGTAGATGCCGATATCAGCATCTATGACTTCCTGGAGTATTTTGAAATCGATGAACGTGATTTTGACAGTGATTACACGACCGTTGGTGGTTGGGTGATTGAAATGCTAAACGGTTTCCCAGAAGCTCAAGCTTCCTTTCAATATCTACATTTGAAGGTCTGGGTGCAAGAAATCACCGAGCACCGTATCTTAACCGTCCGAGTCGAATCCAGCCCCCGCGAAATAGAAAAAGAATACTAAAAAAATGCTCCCCTCGCCGGGGAGCATTTTTTATTTCAGCAACATTTCAATGCCTAAACGTAAAGTTTCTTCGTCGGTCATGCCATTGACCCAGGCAACAAAATATCCTTCTTCATCAATCAGAAACGTGGCTGGTAACCCTTGTAACCCAAAGATCTGACCGGCAACGTATTGTGTATCGAAATAAACCGGAAAGGTGTATTCGTATTTCGCTAAAAATTCTTTGCCCTTTTGAATGGTTTCACGGGATCCATCGACGCTGTCGATCATCAGAAATTGGATCTCTTCTCCGAATTCTTGATATACGGTTTCAAAATAAGGCATTTCGTCCACACAATATGGGCACCAGCTTGCCCAAAAATTGATGATCACCGGTTTACCCAAAAAGGATGTGAACTCGACTGTGTTACCATTCCAATCTTGCAACTCAAAGTTTGGGATCGCCATCTTTTCTTCGCTAGAAGGATCTTCTTCGTTTGGTGTTGCCGTTTGCAGATTATCCACTTGATAATTGGCTCTTAATTGCTGATATACCATACCACCTCCGACCAAAACAACGATCAAGAGGACTAATAACAGGAGCCATTTTGTTTGTGCTTTCATTATGTTTTCCTTTCTGTTTTTACGATAAGAGGGTGAGTAAGCGCCCCAACCAGCCAGTGATGATCAGAACACCCACTGCTATCAAAAAGGCACCTGAAATACGATTGATCAGATCATAATGTTCTTTAATCCATTGGAAGGCCGATTTCAACTGATCCAACAGGACCGCGCTGATAATGAACGGGATCCCTAATCCTAACGAATAGAGAAACAGCATTAGAATCCCTTTCAAAACAGATCCTTGTTGTGAGGCCATCAGTAAGGCCGAACCCAAAAAGGCTCCGACACAGGGTGTCCATCCAATAGAAAAAACCATGCCGAACAGAACTGAAGATCCAAAGCTTAGCTCTGTGACGTTTTGTCGCTTCAAATTTCCGCGAAAAAGATTCCAGGGAAGAACCCCCAGAAAGTTTAATCCGAACAGAATGATCAAACTACCGGAAACCCAGTTCACTGCTGTCTGATGACTTCGCAAGAATTGCCCAATACTACCAGCGAAAGCGCCCAGGGTGACAAAGACCAAGGTGAACCCTAGGACAAATCCCAGTGCATTGCTCAAGACATTGGTTTTCTTTTGCTGACCTTGCGCGCCTCCAGCAAAATACATCAGATAAATCGGTAACATGGGAAGCAAGCAGGGGGAAATAAAGGTTATAATCCCTTCAAAAAAGGCAATAACATACGGCATGACGACCATCCTTTCGGGTTTACATTTTTTTGGAAGAGGTGTATACTCTGCAAGGTGTCTGCTTTCATCGGATTTCGAATAAAGTCGAATATGATGAAACATTTCACTGCTTCGTATCGTCTTACTTACAGACATAACACCATAGCTTTTTTTGCATCCAGCACGTAAGAGGAGGAGATTTTTTTGTCCAATGAGCCCCTAAACACCGAACCAACCGCAGAATCTGCGGATAAAGTTCAAGTCGCCCGAAATAAGTACGCCGCCTATGAAAAGCAACGAAAAAAAGGATTGTCAACTAAAATAAAATGGTCAATTGGCCTGGTTATTTTAGCTGTACTTGTTGTTGGCGGGTGGTATCTCGTTCAACACTTACTAAAAACAAATTCCCCGGAAGGTCAAATCATGACCGGATATTCCATGCGCGGAACTATTGGCGCAAATATTACGGGTTGGGGAACAGCTGCTCCCAAAGAGAAGGCTGAATTAGGTGGGAAAATGATTGGTACCGTCGAAGAAGTCTATGTTCGGGCCGGTGACTCTGTAGCAGTTGGAACTCCTTTATTCCGCGTCGATGCGGAAGAAGCTAGAGAAAAATTGTCTGCTGCCATGAAAGAGCAAACCCAGTTGTTAGAACGCATTCGATCTCTCAGAAGCGAAATAGAGAATTTGACTCTTGCAGCTCCCTTTTCTGGTCATTTGATCCAAGGAAACAGTATGAAAGTCGGCGATTATCTTTCACCGGGAACCAGCATTGGTCGCTTGGTCGACGATTCGGTCATGAAATTAGCCCTCTATTTTACCTATGGGTATCTGGATGAAATTCAAACCGGAATGTCAGCAACCATTTCTGTGCCTGCTACCATGACCAATATCGGTGGAACCGTCACCTCTGTTGAAAGGATCCGCAAAGTCAACAGCGACGGCACAGTTTGTTTCCGCGTCAACTTTGAAATGACCAATCCCGGCACGTTGACAGAAGGCTTAGAAGCAACTGCTTATCTTCTCAATAACAGTGGAGAGAAGCTGCTTCCTTATGATATCGGTACTTTGAAATTCCGTCAAGAAACTACGCTCACCGTAATGAGTAGCGGCGAATGTACGCAAGCTAACATCATTGAATATTCTGATTATACAAAAGGGGACGTCCTATTAAAACTTAGTAACCCCAGTTTGCATCAAACCTTGGATGAAGAGCAGAAGAACTTGATTTCTTTACAAGAACGAATTGCTGAATACTCCAGTCAAGTGCAAGAAAACGTATTGACCAGCCCCATCAACGGCATGATTACCAGTATGGTGATCCAACCCGGAAATAAATTGGCTGGAAACGGCACCCCGGTCGTTGTCATTGCTGATTTATCGCAAATGATCGTTACCACCAGTATCGATGAGATCGATATTTCAAAAGTCAGCTTAGGAATGCCGGTCAGTATCATGTTTGATCAAATCGACGGAACGATTTTCATGGAAGGCACCATCACTGACCTCAGCTATGAAGCCAGTTCCTCCGGTGGTAAAGGAAGTGCCGCTTATTTTCCGGCTACGATCACCATATCTAACCCTGGCAATCTAAAACCCGGTATGGGTGTGTCATATACGATCAACGCTGTTACCAAAGAAGACGTGCTCATGGTCCCCAGTTCAGCCATTATTAACACCGAATTTGGGCCGGCGGTCTTTGTGCGAGCCGAAACCTCCAACATGTATCCAACGGTATTAGAAGTTCCGGCAGAAAGCCTTCCTGAAGGTTTTATAGCTATCCCTGTCAGCATTGGTTTATCGGATGCTATGAACACTGAAATCATTGAGGGATTAGGAGAGAACGTAGAAGTATACATGCAACAAAGCTCTGGGCCGAATTACGGTGGCGGAGTGATCATGAAATAGGAGGAGCGCTATGTCGACCCTAATCGATGCCAGAAATATTAGTAAAATTTACAACGAAGACTCGGAAGCCGAGGTCAAGGCATTGGATGACGTATCGCTTGTGGTGGACGAAGGAGAGTTTATCGCAGTTTTGGGTCAATCCGGTTCCGGAAAATCCACTCTGATGAATATCTTAGGCTGTTTAGATATCCCAACCTATGGTGTCTATTTGCTGAATGGGGAAACGGTCAATGAGATGAAACCTTCTATGTTGAGTCGGATTCGAAGCCGGGAGATCGGATTCGTCTTCCAAGGTTTTAATCTTATTTCTGCTCTTACCGCTTTCGAGAATGTGGAGCTTCCTTTGATTTACCAAGGGATCTCCGCTAAGGAACGCCGAGAGAGGACTGCAATGGCTTTAGATGAAGTGGGTCTCTTTGAACGTATGCACCACAAGCCTCACGAAATGTCGGGTGGGCAGCAACAACGCGTTGCTATCGCTCGAGCCATTGTCACCAGCCCCCCGATCATCATGGCCGATGAACCCACTGGGAACCTGGACTCCAAGTCTGGCGGAGAAATCATGGGCAAATTGATTGAACTCAATAACGCAGGTAATACCGTCTTATTGATTACCCACGATCAAAAACTTGCTCGAATGGCCAAACGCATTGTCACTTTACAAGATGGCAGGATCATTTCCGATGAATTGCTCGGAGACAAGCGCCATGACGGAAGGGAGGTCTTTTCTTGAACTTCTTTCGCGCCTTCAACATGGCTATGAAATCCATTTTCACCAATAAAATGCGCTCTTTTTTGACTATGCTCGGTATTATCATCGGCGTCAGTTCTGTAATCATTTTGGTCACACTGATTCAAGGCTACACCCAGAAGCAAATGGAACAGTGGTATTCCATGGCCCGTGACACGATCTCGATCAATGTTTGGGATGAACAGTCTGATATCTCTCAAGACCTTTTCGAATATTGCATGGGGTTATCGGATTATATCACGGCAGTAACACCGAACAGTCAATCTTGGGTCAATAACATTAAATATAAGTCCAAAGCTATTGAGGACACCACACTTTACTTTGGTAATGAGCAGTATAGCGACACCATGGGGTATAAAATCATTGCCGGACGGGATATTTCGTATTCCGATGTGAAAAACCGCATCAAAGTTGTTCTTTTAGGCGAACGGGTTCGCAAGGAATTGTTTGGTCTAGAAAGTGCCGTCGGCAAAGTTATGAAGATCATGGGCGAAGATGTTACAGTGATCGGCGTCTACGAAGCCAAAATGAATGGAGCACGGTGGTCCACCGATGATATGATGGTCATGCCTTATACCTTGATGCGGACCTTTAGCCAAAGCACCACCATAAATGGCTATATTGCTAAAGCAAAAGACGGAGAGGCAACTGACACTGCCATTGGGCTGATTAAAACCTTTTTGGCAGGGAAATTTGCACAAGAATGGTATTACAATGTTTATTCTCAAAACGAATGGCAAGATGAAATGAGCGAAAGCACCCGTATGATGAGTATGGTTGTTGGTGGCATCGCCGGAATTTCCCTGATGGTCGGCGGTATCGGTATCATGAACATTATGCTGGTATCGGTCACGGAACGAACTCGGGAAATCGGAATTCGAACGGCGATCGGTGCCCGTCGAATCGACATCATCACCCAATTCCTAATCGAAGCGGCTACTGTCAGTGCTTTTGGCGGCTTGTTGGGAATCGGAGTCGGGACGATTGGTTCAATTTTAGCTGGGGCTGCCTTGATCAAAACCATCTTGATTCCATCACCCTTGATCATGATGGGGGCATTCCTCTTCTCCGCCATATTAGGAATTTTCTTTGGCTTTTACCCCGCGAACAAAGCTTCCAAGCTTCATCCTATTGAAGCCTTACGTAACCAATAAGGAGGGAATCAATCATGAAAAAAAAATGGGTCTCAGCGCTGATCGTGATCTTAGCCTTGCTCACTCTGAGCGGCTCCGTACTTGCTTATCAAGATATTAAAAACCCTGTTGAAAACGATGCTGCCCAGGTGATGTCCTCCTTGGGGTTACTTCAACCGTTCAGCGAAGATGTCTTTTCACAAGAACCCGCGATGAAACGTGGCGAATTCGCTATGTTAGCTGTAAAAATGCTGGGCTTTGATCAACCCCTGCTCTACAACACGTTTACCATCTTTCCCGATGTACGCAGCACCTTAGCCGAAGCACCTTATATAAACGCTGCTGTGCGCAAATATGGCATCTTACGAGGGTTTCCTGACGGAACCTTCCGTCCCGATGAAACTATTACCTATGCCCAAGCGATTACCGTATACATCAATATGCTTGGCTATACAATTGCAGATGTTGGCCCATTCTGGCCGGATAACTATTTGACAAAGGCAGATCGTTTAGGATTAAGCGATGGAATAGAATTAACTGCTAACGCCCCCATGCCTCGTAGCAGTGCAGCCTTGCTGGCTTGGAATTTGTTGAATACCTCTTCAAAAAGCGGAACACCTTTTCTATCAACCTTATATCCACAAGTCGTCGAAAATGCTTTATTGTTACGAACCTGGCAGAGTTCTTCTGCTTTACAAAAAGGTAGAGCGGAGTTTTCTGTGAATGGAGCGGTACAACAATATCGTGTTCAAAACAACATCGCAATAAGCTTCGTTGGTAGTCGAGGCCGATTAATTTTCGATGCCAAGCAAGTCGGAACCGTGATCGGCTTCTTGCCGGACCGAACTCAATACGTTGAATCCACCGTGACGGCTGCTTATGCCGATCGCTTAGAGCTTGGCAGTGGAACGTATCCAATATCCAGAGGCACCCCACTGTTCTTTAACGGGCAGCTGACCACGTACCAAATGGGTTGGTATAATGTCGTACCCGATCAAACGATTCGTCTCTATTACGATGATCTGGGCACTTTACAACTAGCTTCTGTTGTCTCGAGCAAAGCAATCACCTACTCCTTCATCTATGAAGTCAATAGTGATGAAAAGATTCCGACAGATGCTGTTGTTATGAAAAACGGAGTGAAAATCCCTGCTCGTAGCGTAAAAAAATATGATGTTGTCTCCTATGATGGTCGCAATGGCATCTACTATGTCAATGACATGAAGCTAAAAGGATATTATCAAACCGGTTATCCAGTTTATACCTATCCGGAAACAGTTACCGTGTTCAATAATACCTTCACTATTGGCGAAGAGGCTGCCAAAAGCTTTGATCGTTTACGTTTAAACCAACAAATCGTCTTGTTGTTCGACAGCAACGGCACGGTTGCCGGGGCTTTCCCAGCTGAAGAAATTCAGGTCACGCTATACGGTGTTTTGAAGAATATCTCCGGAGACGGCAGTGCTACCGTCGAACTGCTCAACGGATTAACAGTTCAAGGTGTTTCCAACCTCACCGCCTACGGACCGGTATATTCTCCGTATCAAGGCTATGTCAATGAGCTCCTGATGACCCAAGGTCAACTGGTCACCGTGAGCCAAAACTACAATGCGGAACGAATGAACGTAACCCCGGTACGATATCAAGATAAAACTCCCGGTGACTGGAACCTTGAAACTCGCTTATTAGGAGAAACCGCCGTTGCAGAAAACGTGCAGATCTTTGAGAAAGTCACAGCCGATGCACCGTTGATTGCGATCCATCTTTCCGATATCCCCTTTGAAACCGTTAAAGCCGAAAAAATAAGATACACGTTAACAGATTCTTCCGGTACGATTTCAGTGATTGTTTTAGCCGATGTCAGTGGCAAGGGCTGGGAATATGGTATGTTAAGTGTGCAGCCGGTTGAAGAAACTCTGTTAGACCCCAGTGGCAATCCTTATCAAGCCATTACCTCTTATCGGTTGACAGTACGTCAAGCAGAAGGTAGTTTGGTCTACTCGGTCCGTTACTGGCCCGACAGCAGCACTATTGACCCTGTGAAGGTTCCTCATGGCATGGGCATGCCTTCCTCCTTCCAAAACTTCTTACTGGAGAGCTTAGAGAAATATACAACCGTAACGCAAAAGAATTTCGATGGGGAAAAGGGATTGAACATGGGCAGCGCTTACCTGCGCTTTAATGATTCAATGCAAGTTTATGCGTCCGGTGTACGCCAGTTCATTGGTTTGGCCGAGGCACGAGCCAATTACAACAGCTTTGTTGTATATCTGGACCGCCCCTTAGAATTAGGTGGCGAAGTTGTTATCCTCATAGCAAAATAGTACATCAAAAAATGGAGTGGGTTTACACCTACTCCATTTTAATGTACTTTTTTTATTTTTTCCGTGATGAAGTTACGAATGAGGAGCCTTTTCAAGAACTTCTGCTAAGGAATCTAACCATTCACCGGTAAAAGCCTCTATTCTACCCTGATCACAGGCTTGGGCTAGTTTTGGATCGATCGGTAATTTACCTAAAATTTTCAAATCGTGCTTCTGGGCAATTTCTTCAATATGACTGTCACCAAAAACCTTGTATTGGGTTCCGGTATCAGGTGCTTGGAAGTAGGACATGTTTTCAACCAATCCAACCACTGGAATATTCATCATTTCCGCCATTTTAACCGCTTTGGCAACAATCATAGAAACCAATTCTTGAGGAGAAGTAACCACAATGATACCGTCGACCGGAAGCGATTGGAACACTGTCAGAGGTACATCACCGGTTCCCGGTGGTAAATCGATGAACATATAATCCACTTTATCCCAGATAACATCCGACCAAAATTGTTTGACCGTTCCGGCAATGATCGGTCCTCGCCAAACGACCGGGTCTGTATCATTCTCTAAAAGCAAATTGATCGACATCATGTCGATTCCTGTACGCGTGCGAACCGGATAAAGACCCAATTCGTCGGCTCTGGCTTTCTCTCGAATCCCAAAAATCTTTGGAATAGAAGGGCCAGTTACATCGGCATCCATAATAGCTGTATGATACCCTAATCGTTGCATCGATACAGCCAATAGCGAGGTTACTAAGGATTTTCCAACTCCACCTTTACCGCTGACTACAGCAAAAACTTTCTTTACTTCACTGGCTGCATGTAATTTAACAGAAAAATCATGGGGAGCTTGGGTTTTTACTTCACTCATTTGTCATTCTCCTTAAGATCGATGATTTCTACGGACGATTTCTATGACCATGTCGCATACGGCAACAATCTCCTCCGCTACAGGGCATCCCAATACCGTCACAAAGCTGATAATCTCCGCCCTCAATCAGTAATACTTTACCGTTAACCAAAGAGTCCGCTACTTTTTTTCTGGCTTCACTATATATCCCCTGAACCGTTGTTCTGGCAATATTCATTGAGCTCGCACATTCTTCTTGTGTGAAGCCTTCTAAGTCGATTAAACGCAACGTTTCATATTCATCTATTGCCAACACTATCGGCTGTTTTATTTCAACCGATGGGTTCAATGGTCCAAATTCTGTATTGATTGGTAATCCGCAAACATTTCTCCATTTTCTGGGTCTTGGCATATCTTCACCTCCTAAAAAAACAGATTTTTCGTACCTTCTTATTTTAACACATAGATGGCATATGTCAATAAAAGGTATAATAGATTTTCTCCAAAACAAAAACCGGAGTTTCCTCCGGCCTTGTTGGTGCAATTATTCAGTGATTCCGCCTAAGCTTTCATCAATGGCTTTGAGTTGATTCTCTAAAAACGCTTTCTGTTGTTCCAGTAAGCTTTTTCGCGTTTCTGGTGTAGCTACGGGCATATTCATACCCATACCATATCCAACGCCCATTCTACGGCAACCCATTCCTCGTCCGAATCCCATTCCACGACCCAGGCCGTATCCGTAGCCAACGTTTGTTCCGTTGGGATTACAGGGACCCATGCCTCGTCCGGTCATAGGACCCATTCCTTGGGGACCTGTTCCATTTCTCATTGGCATATGTTTCACCTCCTTTGTTTCTGACATATGTCATTTACTATCTTTATTATACATCGTTTCTGACATATGTCAATAACTAAATCAAAAAGTTTTTGAGGTTTTTTTACATTTATGAACTTCTTTTTTTCCAACAATCTTGACAATAGCCGTAAATACTAAGCCTATGCCCGATCACATGAAAATTCATTTCTTGGCTTACCTGTTTTTCATATTCGGCAATCGGACAATGCTCAATCGGAACTATGGCTCGACAATCTTGACAAATTAAATAATGCTTGTGGATTTGCCGATTGTATTCATACAAAGTTTTACTTTCATCTACCAAAACCACCTTCTGAAGCATTCCTTTTTCACTTAAGGTGGACAAAGTACGGTAAATCGTCGAAAGATTCATCATTTCACCGTTTTGGTTCAATTGAAAGTAAATTTGGTCTGCTGTCAAAGGTTGTGAACTATCTACTAAAGTTTTCAGAATTTCTTTCCGATTTTTTGTATTTTTCAAACCGAAGGCTGCCAATTCCTCACTGTAATCCATTATGGCCAACTATTTCACCTCCATTTGATCGCTTTCCTGAAGAAGCATTTCACTTCTCATTTTGTTTTGGTTCAATTGCTCTCTTACGGTAAAGAGTAGATAAATGGCAGCCGATAGCAAAACGATCGAAGCTCCGGAAGCGACATTCCAATAATAAGAAATCGTTAACCCGCCCAATGTTGTAATGAATCCGAACATGATTGCATATCCCATTCGCTGTTCAAACCGATGTGTAATCATTTCAGCAATCGCAGCCGGAGCAGCTAAAAGGGAGATCACCAAGATGATACCTACCACCCGAATCAGTACCACTACCGTTAATGCAACCAAGAGTAGTAATAAATACTCCATGAACCCAGTCGGCTTGCCCATGACAAATGCAAATTCCTCATCAAACAGATAGTTTTTCCAGTCTTGATAAAAAATGGTCACAACAGCTATTACTAAAAAAGCCAAGATGAGCATCAACCATAAATCAGCTCTGGTCACAGAAAGGATATTTCCAAAAAGATATGAACTCAGATCCGGTGGATAACCGGGCCGAAGGGCAATAAACAAAATCCCCAACGCCATGCCTAAGGACCAGAACATAGAAATGATAACATCGGAGCGGGTGCCACCTTTGCGTTTGATGAATCCAATTCCAAAAGCAGCTGCAATGGCAAAGAAAAAGGCACCTAAAATAGGCGGAAAGTTAAGTAGATATCCTAATCCCACACCCCCATACGCGGTATGGGCAATACCACCACTCATCATGACCAGTTTCTTTTCTACAATCATTACTCCGATAATACCACAAACAATGCTGGCTAAAATACCGGCTATGATCGCGTTTTGCATGAACTGATATTCAAAAATTGCTTGTATCATGAGACACCTCCCATAGAATGATCGCGCAATACCCTGTGCGGGAGGCCATGGGCAATTAAATCAACCGGACAGCCATAGAGCGAGTTGACGGTTTTTTCGTTCAACTCGGGTTCGCCATGATACACTAAGCGGCTGTTCAAGCAGGCTAAAGAACTCACTTGAGACGAGATAGCTAGCATATCGTGGGAAACCAGGACAATCGTCATATGCTCATTGAGTTTTCCCAATAATTCATAAATCTGACGTCGTGCTGTAGCATCCACACTGGCAGTCGGTTCATCGAGTAGCAATAATTTTGGTTGAGATACTAGCGCACGAGCAATCAGCATTCGCTGAAACTCTCCCCCGGAAAGTTGCGAAACCTGCCGAGTGCTAAGGTGAGTCAATCCAATTTGCTCGAGCGCTGCGTTAGTTTGATCATGATCTTCCGTTGAATACCGTGCAAACCCACTCAATCCTGCTTTCATTCTGCCGGATAAGACCACTTCATAGAGACTAATAGGGAATTTACGCTCAATCGACGAAAATTGCGGTACGAACCCCAAAAGGGACCGGTTCTCTTTAAGGCTTCCTCCGAAAATGCGAACTTGTCCTTTGGAAGCCGGAACCAGTCCTAAGATTGCTTTCAATAATGTGGATTTCCCTCCACCATTAGGCCCGATAATACCAAGATATTCCCCCGGTTGAACGATCATATTGACAGATTTCAAAGCGATATTGCGCCCGTAAAACACGCTTAGGTCTCTTACTTCAATGGCGGGTGTCATTTTTTTGCCTCCGCAATTGCAAGTGCCATTGCTTTCATGTTTTCAACGTAATCTGCTGATAATGGAGATAGTTGAACGGCACTGCCTTTGATTTCTTCTGCAAAAGACGTAGCTTGACGACTGTCAACTTCCTGTTGATAAAAAATCGACTTTAATTCTTGCTCTTTGGCTAGATCAACGACTGACTGCAATTGTTGCGGCGTTGATTCTTTCCCTTCTTCTTCCAAAGCTACCATCTCAAGCCCATAATCTTCCGCAATGTAGCCAAAGGCCGGGTGATAAACGATAAATATTTTTGGGCTCATCTCTGCAAAAATCTCAACCAGTTCTTGATCTAAATCGTCCAAAAGTTCAAGATACGTTTGACTGTTTTTTTGGAAGGCATCCTTGTTCTCCGGCATCAAGCGAATTAGTTCATCGGTCATCGCTTGAACCATTATTTTTACACGTTTTGGAGATAACCAGATATGCTCATCGCGTTCATCTTCATCAAACATTCGATCGGGATACTCTTCTCGGACTGCTTCCGCCAAATCTATGACCGGAATCTCACCAATACTTGGGAATACCTTTGTTTCTTCCACAGCGATACCAATGGCAAAATAAATAGAAGCTTTACTAAACTCTACCATTTGTTGTGGTGTGGGTTCGTACGTTTCCGGACTGCTACCCGGCGGTACCATGGTAATGATCTCCACAGCATCCCCCGCAATCGCATTCACAAACGTCTCTTGAGGAACGATCGTAACCGCCACAATGGGCTTCGCTTCTTTGGGATCTGTTACGGAGGCTTGATTGCAGGCCGTCAATCCCATGAGTAAAACAACGAGTATTACACTTAATCCAATTTTCTTTTTCATAAGAACCACCTTATCTATTGAGCAAATGCAAACCATTTGCATTAACTTTATTATAGGAGGCGGTTGCTTCTTTGTCAAATTTCTTTTTTGTGACTGTATCACGGAACTTTTGATTTACTTCTATTACAATAAGCCTAACAAAGAATTTTGGAGGAGAGATAATATGTCTGTTGTTACTATTACAAAGGATAATTTTGAAAAAGAAGTTTTGAAATCCGAGCAACCGGTTTTATTGGATTTTTGGGCAGCTTGGTGTGGTCCCTGCCGTATGGTTTCTCCCATTTTAGATGATATTGCTCGGGAAAACAGCAATGTCAAAATCGGGAAAATAAATGTAGATGAGCAAATGGAATTGGCTAGTGCTTTTCGTATTATGAGTATCCCGACTATGGCTGTCGTCAAAAACGGGAAAGTGACCCAAACGTCTGTTGGGGTTCGACCCAAATCTGAAATCATGAAAATGCTTGCCTAACGAAGCGAACAAAACGCCTCGAGTGAAAATCACTCGAGGCGTTTTGTTATGATCCAATCAGAGCTCTTAGCTTATTCTTGTCGATAACTTTGATTCCTCCGCGTGATAATTGTACAATCCCCTCAGAAACAAAATGCTTCAGCATCCTTGTAACGACCTCACGAGCACTGCCCATGTATTTTGCAACTTGTTCGTGCGTGTAATGAATCGTATCTCCCTGGGCTTTGGCAATTTCATCCCAGAGGAAAATAGCTAATCGTTGATCCATTTTCATAAATAGGAGCTGCTGCATTGCCCACATAACATCGGAAAAACGATCCGCCGCCATTTTGTAGGAAAAATTTTCTACATAGATGTTGCTTTCTGCCAAACGAGCAAAATAAGGTGCACTAATCATCCAGAGTTCTGTATTCTCTTCTGCGTCAATATGAACATCGAATGTAATATTGCTGAGCATACAAGACGCCGACAGAATACACATATCTCCGGGACCTAACCGATATAAGGTAATATCTTTCCCCTCTTCTGACAACAAATAGGTTCTGAGCATGCCGCTCTTCACCAGCAATAGCCCTGCACAAGTTTGATCGCCACTATGAATACAGGTGAATTTTGGGTAATACATAACCTTACTGTGCTCAATAAACGTTTCTTGTTCTTCAGATGATAGGTTTTCCCACGCCGTGAAGTAGCGAGAGAGAAATTTCACATAACTGGCTTGATCAAAGTTAGTTTGTTCCATAGTGCCCTCCTTGCGGAAAAATAAAGTGGAATTTCGCACCCTTCTCTTTATCACTTTCCACTTCAATAGAAACATTGTGCCGCTCAGCAATCTGTTTTGCAATTGCCAAGCCTAAGCCTGTGCCGGTTTTATTCTCTTCCGATTTCACCCGATAAAAGCGATCAAAGATAAGAGGAAGATCTTCCGGTTCAATACCAGGTCCTTGATCTGAGATCGTCACACGATTCCCTATTAAAACAATCTCCACTTTTCCATTGCGGGGCGAAAACTTCACTGCATTGTCCAAAATGATCAGGAACATTTGCCGTAACCTGCCATAATCTGCCGTGATCACATAAAAGTCTTGATCCAGGCTTAACTCAACTTGGATTTCTTTTTGCTTTGCCAAGGGCCGACTACTTCGTAGAAGGTCTTGCAGAATTTCGGGAAGATTGACTTCCTCCATTTCAATTTTAAAATCAATATTCTGCAATTTCGACAAGTCCAATAAATCATTGACTAATCGTTGTAAAAAGAGACTTTCTCCGAGCATTTGTTGATAATATTCCTTGACTTGCGCCGGTTCTGTCACGATTTCATCGTTCAAGGCCTCAAGCGACCCGCGAATCACAGTGACCGGTGTACGCAACTCGTGGGAGATGTTGGCAACAAAATCTTTACGTAACTGATCTAACTTTTGACTTTCTAAGCTTGCTTCGTGTAAGCGTAGGCTCAATACATCAATGGAATCTGCTAGATCACCGATTTCATCTTTACTTTGTATCCCCGTTTTTACTTCATATTGCCCTTGTGCCAATTGTTGCGCTGTACTTTGCATTTTTTTCAATGGCTTGGTCAATGTAATAGCTAAAAAGATCGATAACCCAATCGCCAAAAGCATGGCAATGAAAATACTGATTAATAAAATTCGAAAGCCTTGTGCTATGGATTCATTAACTCCCTTAATGGGGGTATGCAACAACAACGCACCAATCACAACCTGGCCTGATTTGATTGGTACGCCGACCGTCAGTGTGGGTGTATCCAATAAAGAACTGAACCCTTCACTAAAGGTGCTGGCGCCTTGAAACACTTCTTTCACAACAATATCGGCATCAGGAGGCAAATCTGCATAGATCACCTTCGGATCTTGAGCCGACAAGTTGGTGATGACCTGCAAGTCTTCGTCGACGACCCATACATTTGCTCTGGTTAGGTCATTAAAGAAGCGCAAATATGAGCCATACATCCCGGTTCGAATCGAGCTGCTCATTCCGTGGCCGGATCCCGATGGAACATTCATTGTATTCGCAGTTAAAACACTAGCCATGGATTGTGCTTTGCTCAAAAGATCTTCTTTATTGAGCTCTATGACTTGATTGCGGAAAAGAGTCGTAAAAACGAACCCCACCAACAAGGAAAAGAGCAAAAGGATCGCGAAAAATGATGCGGAAAGCTTAACTGCAATTTTAGGTTTCATTTTCTGACTCCTCGAATTTATAACCTACACCCCAAATAGTCTTGATTTCCCAGCCGTCTTTTTCGTAAGGGTCGAGTTTGGCTCGTAGTCTTTTAATATGAGAATCCACGGTTCGAGTATCTCCAAAATAATCATATCCCCAGACACTGTTGAGCAAATGGTCTCTGGAAAAGACTCGATTTCTGTTAGAAGCTAAGGTCCAAAGAATTTCGATTTCTTTCTTGGTTAGAGATACCGGTTGTCCGGCTACACTGACTCGATATTCATCTAGATTGATTTCTAGGTTGTGCAATGCTAATATGGATTGTTTTTTCTCTTCACCGGGATTCAACCTCCGCAAAATAGCGCGGACTCTGGCCATAACTTCCGGCGGAGAAAAAGGTTTGACAATATAATCATCGGCACCTATATCTAAGCCCATGATTCGCTCAAAGTCTTCTCCGCGCGCTGTGATCATCAGAATAGGCACATTGGATTTTTTGCGGATCTCACGACACACTTCAAACCCATCCATTTTAGGCATCATCACATCTAAGAGGATGATATCGGGATTGATTTTTTCAAACTCTCTGATCGCCTCTTGACCATCTCGAGCTATTTGGGTAGTATACCCCTCTTTTTTAGCATATTCTTCTAAGATCGACGTAATTTGCTTGTTATCATCTACAATTAAGATTTTAGCCATCTAAAACCCCTCCTTTTTCGTATGAGTCAAGGATAACATATTCCTGTGGCAATTTTGTTTCGAAATTCACATTTGAAAAACACACTTTTGCCACAAAGTCGCGGTATTATTAAGCCAAGCAGAAAAACTTCTGCAAAGATTAAATGGAGGTATGGATCATGAACAAAACCAAACGAATTTTTCTGATCACTGCAATGATTCTCGCTATTAGTGCTTTATCCCTTTTTGCTTTCGCCGCATCGGAGTACACCAACCCCGCTGAAGCCTTAGCCGCTTTAACAGGTCAAACTGTTGAAGAAGTTATTCAAGGAAGCAAAGACAGTGGTAAAACCTTAGGCGCTTTAGCGGACGAAGCCGGCGTTTTGGAAGCTTTCAAAGCTGAACTCACCGAAATCCAACGTGCACGTATTCAAGAACGCGTTGAAAGTGGTCGAATCACCCAAGAACAAGCCGACGCAATGTTAGTTCGCATCCAAGAACGTTTATTGAACTGCACCGGTGACGAATCCTTTGGACAACGTGTTGCTTTAGGATTAGGCATGGGGAACTTTGAGAACGGACTTGCTCGCGGCGGTATGCGCGGTGGGTTATCCGGTCAACAACTGCAACGTGGCATTATGCAACGCGGTTGTATTCGCTAAGAACAACTGAACTGATTAGAAAATAGGGGTTTGATCCCCTAGAAGCGGCGTAGCTGCCAAAAGCAGCTACGCCGCTTTTTCGTACTCTTTGCTTTTGTTCACATTCATTTATTCACGATTTGTTGTTTTACCTATTTTGAGGTATAATAGAGTGGGTTTGTGGGAGACGAAAGGAAGAGATTGAATGAATCAAAGGAAAGAGATTAAAATTGGAATCGGTTTTGCGACGGGTAGAAAAAGTTTTCAAAAGGTTTTGCGAAGTTACATCCACAATTGGAAAGAATCTGGGTTGGTCGATAACACTACCATGTTACTAAATATTTTTGTTGCGTATGATCTAAGCTATAATAAAACCAATAGAAAAGATTATACCGATATTCATCCTACACTTGCTGAAAACATCGATGGTAAATATTTCATTTCAAAAAATACGATTGATAAAGATATTGAGTATTTAGTAACCAATCAGATTATTACTGCAAAAGAAGCGGGTAAAATTTTCGGAAAGGGTTACGCATCACAGCGGAATGCTGTAATCTATAGTGCTGTTAAGAACCACATGGACTATTTAATTTTCCTTGACGATGACGAATACCCTTTAGCAGTGACGCGTACTCCCAAAAATACAGTTTGGGGAGGGCAACATGTTCTCTCAACGCACATAAAGAACATCAAACATGCAGATTTAACTCATGGATACCACTGCGGTTATATTTCACCGATCCCCTATATTGACTATAACGAAACTATGTCTGAGTCGGACTTCCGTCAGTTTCTTGAGGTGATCAGTAACGATATCATAACTTGGGAAAATATTAAGAAAGTCATGCTTAACGGTGGTGTGACTTATGCGGAGCCCGCAATTTTAATTACGGACGAAACCAAAGAGGTGCAGGAACTAAATCATGCCAAGTTCATATCGGGTGCAAATTTATGTATCAATCTAACCAAGCCGTCTCGGATATTCCCGTTTTATAATCCTCCCGGAGCAAGAGGAGAAGATACTTTTCTGAGCACTTGTTTAAGCGATAGAACCGTCATCAAGGTACCTTGTTATACCTTTCATGATGGTTTCTCAACATACAATCATCTTTTGGAAGGTGTTTTACCCATTGAGTTAAAATTCATTAAAGCCGACAATGAACAAATCATCGATCGGTTTTACAAAGCTTGTATCGGTTGGATTCGATATAAGCCATTGTTGCTTTATATCACACACCCCGATTCCTATGATGAGAAAATTGCTGAGATGCGTCAGCAATTGAAGGCGGTTCTACCCAAAATCTGCTCTTATTTCGACCAACCGAAGTTTATCAATATTTCGACAGAACTCAATAAATACAACAGAGATGTTAAGTTGCATTATCAAGACTTCATAGAAACACAGCGGATTTGGGCAAAATTAATGGACTATTTGCAAAAGGAAACTTAAAGATGCTAAGCGAATCTAAGAATGGTTAAGGAAAGAGGTGTTTTAGAGTGGATACCACGTTGATTCGAGACATTCCGCATTTTCACGAATGGAAAGAGCTAGAGGAACTCACTGGCGGAAATTCCAAGGAATGTAAGTACCGACTTATCGATGCAAAAGATCAAACCTGTATTTTACGGGTTTCACAAGTAGATCGTTTTCATCTAAAGCACCAAGAATATGCGAACTTGGTTCGCCTGGAACCTTTCGACCTTAACATTCCAAAACCTCTTCAATTCGGATTGTGTAACGGAGGAAGCAACCTTTACATGCTCCTCAGTTGGATCGAAGGCACGACTGTTGCTTCTCAATTGCCCACGCTCAGCGAGGCTGAGCAGTTCAGCTTAGGTGAAAGGTGCGGTTCGACGCTTCGTGAGTTGCATCGATTCTCTTCTGTTCGTTCTTCCATGGATTGGTCACAACGCTACCGCGAGATTGAACAAGATATTCTCTTGAAATATGCGCAAAGCCCGATTCGCTTATATAATGAAACCTTAGGATTCACTTATTTAGAAAAACATCATCCTTTACTCAAAAATAGGCCTTTAGTAATCAAACACGGTGATTATCATGCTTCCAACTTGATTGTTATGCCCAATCACAGCATTGGTATCATCGATTTTGACCGCTGTATGATCAGTGATCCCTATGAAGAATTTGCTATTTTGGTCTGGACCGCTGAACAACATCCCGCTTTTGCCCGTGGTCAAATAGCTGGCTACTTTCAAAATCAAATTCCCGAGGATTTCTTTCCGCTATTAGCTTATTACATTACGGTTTATGCTTTCGAGCATGTCTCGTGGGCTTTAAGTTATGGAAAACACAATGCAGAAACCATTCAGAAAACCGCAGAGGGACTCATTGATTTATATGACGGATATCACTACTTGCAACCGAAGTGGTATCCAACGTCGAGTCGTTAACCTTTAGAAGGGAGCTGAGATTGTGCCTGAACACATCTTTCACTACACTTCTCCAGCTGGTTTATTTAGCATTTTGCAAGAAAACTCTCTTAGATTTACGGATTGCCAATTCATGAACGACGTCTCGGAATACATCCACATCCGAAAACCTTTTCGAATTGCTATGGAAACCTTGAAAGACGAGCTAAATTATCCCTATTTTTCAGAACTTGCTACCTCTTTATTTGATCACAACAGGAGTTTTTCAAATCAAAACGATAAAGAAACGTTTAATTATTACCTCTTCTGTGCCTCCCTTGTTCCAGATTCTTTAGGCATGTGGAATCATTACATCAAGGATAAGAACTACCAAGGATACAGTATCGGTCTGGATGTCAAGTGTCTTTTGGAATCTTTTCGAGAAATCTCACATCCGGGTGTAAAAATCAGTCATGGCAAGGTTTTATATAGAGAAGAGGATCAGGTTGAACTACTCCTCGATACAATTCGTGAGATCGATCGTGAAATCATCCAGATCGGCAAAGATATGGAATCCATCATTTGGGATGACCGTTTTTTTGCTAACTCAGCTGAACAGATTTTAAAATCGCGGTTAGAAGAATTTCGGCTTTTTTTCAAAGACGAAAGCTTTTCCGACGAGCGAGAGTATCGCCTCGTGCTCAAAATCTCTCAAAGAGCAGAGCAACAATTTGTGAAACTCCTGAGTAAAGGCTATTCCACCAAAAACGGTGTTTTTATACCGCACATTGATCTGGTTTTCAGTAAGGAAAGCGCTATTCATTCCATAAAAGTTGCTCCCATGATTGAATTTCAATTGGCAAAGGTTGGCTTACAGCGATTTCTGCAAGATTATCATTATCCTGAAGAAATCGAGATCTCTCAATCGATGATCCCGATCCGATTTTAATAGAAAAACCCCTTTGTGAAAGAGACAAATTTTCTTTCACAAAGGGGTTTTTTTAGTCCGCTGCCAGATTAATCGAATCCGGTGTTGGCAACTTCCAAGATTGATATAAACTACATAAGCTCAAGAAGCTTCCCGAAACAAAGGTAGCGATCGGTGAGATCGTCCACAAATAGCCACCTACAATCGGCATCAATACCCCTGTTATGTGGTTAATGGAGCTCCCCATTGCTAAGGAGGGTGCAATATCAGAGGCAGGTGCAATTTTGCATAAGAAGGTCGTAATTGCAACTTCAAACCCTAAGAAGACATGATCGATAATGAAGATCGCATAAAGAATATAGGTATTACTGACAAAGGCATAACAGAGGAATAAAACGGCTACTACACTGTAATTGAAGGTCAGCGCTTTCCCCTCACCCCAGCGGTCGATGATCTTCCCTAACAGGGGGCGAGTAAAAATGGTCGTTAAATTCGATACCAACATTAAGCTGGCAATCGTGGTAACCGGTACATTATGCAAAGAAACCAGTGCTAGCGCTGCAAAGGTGCTGTTGATGTGGCGCCTTGCTCCTACCAGAAGTTGCATAAAATAATAGTTCTTATATTTCCAGCGGAAGACATAGGCCTTTCGGACTTCAACTTTTTCTCCACCGCGTCGTGCAAAATAGATAAAAAGAGCGGCCACAAAAAAAACCACGGTCCCCAGATAATAAAAATCTCTGAATTTCCAAATCGCTCCCATTCGACTGACTAAAAGTGACGCCAATAGCGTTCCCACAGCAGCCACCGAGTTCAGCAACCCCAATCGGGAAGCTTTTTCTTCTGGCTTTGACATATTTAAAACAAGCGCTTGTTGTGCCGGTGAAAAAAGATGAAAGCCCGTCGAATAAATCAAGGTCGCGATGATATAAAAGGAGAATGTTCCGGATCTAGCATAAAGGAAGAGCCCTAATCCCGTAATCAGAACGGTCATTGCAGTATAGACATTGCCGGCCATGTACGCAGCCGGTACCGCCAAAACTACCGTTAATAAGCCAGGTAATTCGCGAATTCCCTCAACCCAACCAAACTGCTCCTCATTGAGCTTAAGATCTTCCATAGCAAAATTTGTCTTGGTCGAGTTTTGCAAACCCATACCTAAATTAAACAGCAATGAACAAAACACAACAATCAAAAACGCTTTTCCCCAACGAGACACGAGGTTCTCCATACCATCAACATCCTTCAATAATTAATTAAGATCAAGTGGCCACGTATGAATTCTTCGATAAGGATACCGCTTCAGGTTTGGATTCGCCGCGCCCGGAGCATCCACTTCAACAATTGCATAAGCTAACGGTTCAAAGGAAGCACGGAAATGTCCGCGTGATTTAACCAAAAGTAATTTTTGTTGCAAGGGTTCCACACCCAAATGCCTGAAAATGTCGGCATCATTACACGCCATTCGGATCGTCGAAACTAAAATCTGTACATTTCCAACTTGTAAACGGGCACATCGACCTATGTGTGCTGTGTTTCCACGGCTCATCGGCCCAGTTGCGTAAAATTCACCATCGGCTAGTGTTCGAACCGTCGCTTCCACTACAATAGGCTCGCCGTAGGCCGGCTCGGCTTTTCCTCCAATATGGAAGATCGCTCGATTTCCAACACCGACTTTGAACGCTGCTTCTACTGTTTCCGGATCCCATATAAGAGCGGCTGCAGTTTTTGGCAGGTTTCTTCGGATCATTTCTCTTAACAGTTCCGGCGTATCACCGGAGCCACCACCGCCCGGATTATCGGCAACATCTGCTAAAATGACCGGTTTTGTTAAGGCCACAGGTAGCAATGTTTCTGCTTGATCCATCGCTTGACTAATATTGGGCAACACCTTTAAAAACTGATCCCGAATTTCCCAAGCTCTGGCACAAATCGTATCACACGCTTCTTGTGCCAGAGCTTTGTTGCCATCGGCTGTCGCTATAACATTGAAGCCGGCATAAGGAACATCACAAAATGGAAAACCGCCAAAAACCGAAACATTGATCATCTCCGGTTTGGCTTCCCAAGAACGTGCCATTGTAAACAACTCTACCATGGGGCCTTCAGCAGTACGCATGTTGATCGTAGGTGGTAACATCGGTGCGTGCGCGTGGGCGGTCACCGGTTTCAACTCCCCACGACTCATTTTTGCTAAACATTGAGCAGCTTCCACTGCCCGTTCATAACTGTCAACGTGAGGGTTCGTGTCAAAACCAAAAATCGCATCGGCACCGGCTACCATTTCGGGTGTATTATTGCCGTGTAAATCCAAGGTCACCAACAAAGGACGCGACCCAATGATTCGGCGCACCGCCTGAACGATATCCCCTTCCGGATCGTCAGTTCCTTCGGCCATCATGGCACCGTGCATACTTAACAGAACAGCATCCGGTTGAGCTTTATCCAGAGGTTCTAAGAGATGCTGTTTTAACCATGCATAACTTTTGGCGTCGGTGGGCTTAGAAGGAGTAGCACCGGCAGAAAGCGTGGGGATGATTTCCCAGCCCTCTTTTTCGGCAATTTCCATAAATCCTCCCATAGCCGTTTTCTTCCCCCGAGAGCGTTCTAGGATATCGAGGCCAGTCATGATTCTCCATTCAGATAATGGAGTTTCCAATGGAGAAAAAACATTAGTTTCGTGACTCATACCGCCGATAGCTACTTTCATAAAATCGCCTCCTATTGATTGATACTTTCAATGTACTAAGTATGTGGATTTTTGTCAAGATATTTCTGTATCTGGAACTTACCCAAGGCGAAACACTACCCTCCCCTATAAAAGATTCCATGTTTTCCCCAGGAAGATCCACAGAAACATCGTGAAAACAGAGAATATCGCTGCAAAGACGACCAATTGACCGGCTAATTCATCATCAGCGCCCATTTGCTGCGCCATGGTGTAGGAAGATACCGCAGTAGGAGCTCCAAACATGGAGATTAGCGTGACCAATTCTGCGTTACGAAAGCCAAGAAAAATAGAGATCGGAATGAAAACAAGCGGCACAAGTAATAATCGCCCGGCAACTCCCATTAGCAAGGGTTTCCAATGATGTTGGATACTCGTAAAGTGAAAGGACCCTCCCAAAATCACGAGTGCTTGTGGAGTGGCTACCTTAGCTGCATCAGCAAGTGTCTTCTCAAAGAAATAGGGTAATTTTACTCCGCTGATCAAGAAAGCAATTCCCAAAACTGACCCAATAATCAGTGGGTTGGTTAAAATGCCTTTCAGAACGACCTTCAAATCGGCTTTGCCGGCACGGTAATACTCCAAAATGATAACGGATAATACATTGTAAAATGGAACTATGATAGCAATGATGATTGATGTCGTTGCCAACCCCATATCTCCGTATAAAGCAGCTGTAATTGGCAGACCAAAAATGACAAAATTGCTGCGAAAGATTCCTTGGATCAGCACCCCTTTTCTACGAGCATCGGGTTCTACTTTTGGGATCAGCAAACAAAGAAGTAGAAAGCAAATTGTGACCGCTGCAACTGCAAATAACAAAAGTTTTGCATTAAAAATCTCGGCCAGATTTCCGGAAGTTTTGTATATATTCATAAAAAGCAGAATCGGTAAAAAAAAGCGAAAGGAGATCCGATTCCACTGCCTCAGAAAGACATCATCAACCCATTGCAACCGTTTCATGGCATACCCTGCCATCATTGTAAAAAACAAGGGTAAAACCACGTTGGCCGATAGGATAAAATTATCCATTGTAAAAGACTCCCATCCTTTAGTGTTGCGAAATAAATTCTTCTCCAGAGAACGCAACTCCTTTGATTTTCGCTTACCGACAGGAGATGACAAGAATCTGACAAATTCTCAATCGATTCTGCTTGACATTTAATAGAATGTGTATATAATGTATATACACACTAATAGCAAATGAAAGGGGGATTCCCTTGAATCTATTCATAAATGCCGGGAGTTCTCAACCGATTTATGACCAAATTGTAGAACAGCTGAAAAATCTCATCCTCCATGGGGTTTTGGTTGCCGGAGATACCCTTCCTTCCATGCGACTCTTAGCAAAAGAATTGCGAGTCAGCGTCATCACCACTAAACGGGCCTACGAAGAACTGGAACGCGAAGGGTTGATCATCACGGTCATTGGAAAAGGCAGTTTTGTAGCCGGTGGGAACCTTTCTTTTCTCAAAGAAGAGGTTTACCGAGAGATTGAAAACCATTTGGGTAAAGCGGTTGAGCTGGCAAAGAAAGCCAAAGTAACCTATGAGGAACTTCAAGAAACTTTAGCTGTATATTATAAGGGGGAGTAATCAATGAATCAAGCCATTGTCTTAAAAAACATTTGCAAGAAATATGAGGGCTTTTCACTGCAAAACTTATCATTTTCTCAACCCAAAGGTACGATTATGGGCTTTATTGGTGAAAACGGAGCAGGGAAAACGACCACCATCAAGCTCATGTTGAATTTGATTCATCGTGATCAAGGAGACCTCTGGATCTTAGGTCAAGATCCTCGTGGTGACTTTATTGAGGTCAAAGAATCCTTAGGCGTAGTCATGGATGAAATCGGTTTCCCTGAAAATCTCACCGCTACAAATCTCAACACCATGATGAAACAAATCTATCGTAGCTGGGACGAAAATATCTTTGATCAATATCTGCTGAAATTTCAACTTCCCGGACAAAAAACGATCAAAACCTTCTCCAAGGGAATGAAAATGAAACTATCTTTAGCGGTGGCGCTTTCTCATCATGCAAAATTACTGATTTTGGACGAAGCAACAAGCGGACTTGACCCCATTGTCCGCGAGGAAATCATCGACTTCCTTTTGGAGTTTATCCAAGACGAAGATAACTCGGTCTTCATGAGTTCTCATATCGTAACCGATTTGGAAAAAGTATGTGATCAGATCGCTTTTATCCATCGAGGAAAACTCGTTTTTTGTGAGAGCAAAGAAACCTTGAGAGAACAATATGGTATTTTACGCTGTGACCCCAAGCAACTGTGCGACATACCCTCCGAGATTATTTGTGGTCAACGTCACTACAGTCTAGGGAGTGAAACCTTGATTCGAAAAGATCGATATCATGGTGACTTACGCGTTGATCCCGCAAGCTTGGAGGAAATCATGATTTTCACTGCAAAGGAGCCAAAAGAATGAAAGGATTATTACTAAAAGACTTCTTCAATCTTAAACAACAAGCGAAATTTTTATTTGTTCTAGTAGCCTTCTATGCTTTCTTGGGTGTTCAGAACAACGATATCAATCTTCTATCTGGAATGCTGAGTATTTTGGCTATTTTGATTCCGATCACCGCAATATCCTACGATGAACGCTCCAAATGGGACCGTTTTGCTCTCACCATGCCGGTGAGTCGTGAAAATCTCGTTCAAAGTAAATATGTATTGAGCTTACTTACTCTAGTTTTTAGTATTTGTCTGGTTCTTATGCTGTTACCGTTATTAGGTTATTCCGCTCTGGAAGATTACCTTGGTATGTTAGCGTCCGCCGGGTCAGCACTTCTAATGATCTCTATCCTCATGCCTCTGATTTTTCACTTTGGTGTAGAAAAAGCCCGCTATTTAATGTTGATCCTGGCTTTGGTCCCGATTCTTCTAATTTTCATTATAAGGAAACTAATTCAGGGTCCGTTCCCCGAGCTTTCTTTTATACAAAATCTCTCTCCAAACTGGTTATGGTTGATCCCTTTGTTTTTGATATTGGCTCTTTGGATTTCTTATAAAACATCGATCCAAATTTACCTTCGCAAGGAATTCTAAGAAAAAAACCTTATCCGGCTCTGTAAGGAGTGGATAAGGTTTTGTCTTTGGGTTTAACTCTTTGCAACCTGCTTTGCAACAAGCTCTGCTCGCTGATAGTCATATTTCACAAGATGTTCTGCAGGTATATAGCCCCGCAGTGAAACTAAGCTGTAAATCCAGGTGTTTTTGCCGACAACTGTTCCTGGGGCGGTTACCGCGTTACAACCTATCGATACACCATCACCGAGGATTGCTCCAAATTTTCTTAAACCGCTGGAGATTTTCTGACCTTCGAAGAGCACTTGAACTTCGTCCCCGGTCAATTTGAAATTCGCCAGTTTGGTTCCAGCGCCTAAGTTTACACCTCTACCTAAGACACTGTCGCCCACATAGGCGAAGTGCGGTGCGTGAGAATAACTTAACATAATCGAGCCTTTCAGCTCCGTGGCATGGCCTATGATGCAATTATCACCTATAAGATTATTCTCGCGTAAATACGCTCCTTGGCGAATAACGGTATTTTTACCAATGTAAACAGGTCCTTTGATGTAGACATGGGGTTCGATAACACTACCTTCTCCCACGTAAACAGGTCCTTCTAAAACCGCACTGGGATGCACTCGACCCAAAAGCAACGGTTTAGCCATGCTTTCCGAAAATTGCTTGACTAGGTGTAATACATCCCAGACATTTTCACAACCTTCAAACACATGTGCTAGTGGTTCTTGACTTAAGTCAAAGAAATCTTCTACTCTAAACATAGTTCCGCCCCCCAGCTACTTAATGTTTCACGTGAAACGTTTCGTTTAGCATTTGACTCCAACCATAATTTTGATGATCTCTTCATTCGTTTTTTGCATTCCGATTCTACCTAATCGTCCAATGTTTTGAATGGTGGTGTCAAAATCCTGGTCCACCAATCCATCTCCGGCTAAAAAGCGCTTTCCTTGACGACACATTGCATAACCCAGTAACCCCGATTCAACTGCGGAGGCAATCTTAGCTGCACAGGAGGGTTTAGCGCCATCGCATACAATTCCCGCAACGATCGCCAGCGAATTGATCAGAGCTTGCATGACTTCTTCATAACTGCAATCGTTCAAATAAGCAATCGTTGCTCCAGCAGATGCTCCAGCACTGACGACACCACAGTAAGCGGATAAACGACCGATTCCGGTTTTTTGATAAATTGTCAGTAGATTTGCTAAAACCAACCCTCTTAGCATCTTTTCGTTAGGAATGTTCATTTCTCGTGAATAAACAATGACCGGAACAGAAGTCGTAATCCCTTGATTTCCACTTCCGGAATTGATGATAACCGGTAATTCGCTGCCGCTCATCCGAGCATCGGACCCTGCGGCAGCATAGGCTCGTGCTTTGACCCAGACACTATCTCCGTATGCTTTCAATAATACTTTACCTATGCTTGCCCCATAATCCTGATTTAATCCCTCTTCGGCAATTGCCATATTGTATTTACTCTGTATTTCAAGCGTTACCCGCAAATCTTCTAAATCTACACTCTCAACAAAATCCCAGATGTCCTTTGAATTTAAAATGGATCGATCGGTCAATCCTTCTTCACTTTCACCTTGGACGGGGGTGTTCAGTAATACCTCACCGTTTCTTTCCATATAAACGATGTTGGTATGATAATTGACAATTCGAACCTTAGCCATATTATTCTGATGATAAAGCGTTACAGAAATGTCAAAAGTTAAGCCATAGTCGCAAAAGACAACGTCAATTGGTACTTTATCTAAAAAAGCTCTCATCGCTTCCGTTTCTTCTGTAGTTACAGAAGCAATAACTTCTAATTCCCGCTCGGCTTTTCCGGCAACGATACCTGCCGTAACTGCAGCGGGAATCCCTTTTAAGTGATTCGTATTCGGAACGATCACAGATTTAACGTTTTTAATGATGCTGCCACTGGCTTCCACAAAAACGCGATCCGGCATCGTACCAAGCAAGTCTCTAGCCTTAGCTGCTGCATATGCTAAAGCAATTGGTTCTGTACAACCCATGGCGGGAACCAACTCTTCCTTCAAGATTTGCACATAAGCCTGATACGTAGAACAATTTTTCAACATGTTTCAATTACCCTCTTCATTAAAATTTGGTTTTAGAACTTTCCTTTTTTTATCTCGAAACGGAGCGTTTCTACCGCTTCCGCAAGTTCTTCAATATCTTGTCCGCCTGTATAGCACCCTACACTGACTCGAACAGTTCCATAGGGAAGGGTTCCTGCCGCTTCATGTGCCCAATAAGCAGATTGAAGTCCGGTTCGGGCAGAGATATCCCAGCGTTTGTATAATTGCTCGCCAACTTGTGACGCTGTCAATCCAACAATATTGAAAGATAAAATCGGCACCTTTGCAATTCCTGGTGCAGGACCATATAAAACGACCCCTTCAATATCTTCCAAGGCATGATAAATGGATTCTATTTTTTGCAAATCCGATTGATACATTTTTTCAAGTCCCTGCTCGATAACAAAATCAACACCCTCTGAAAGCCCGGCAATTCCCGGTAAGTTTGGTGTTCCCGCTTCATAACAGTCCGGAGCTTTACGTGGCATCGGTAATTGTTCACTAAAATCACCCGTTTCGCCATATTTCCAGACATCTAGACCCGAATCAGGATCATTCAACAGCAATAATCCAATGCCCTGGGGGCCATAAAGGCCTTTATGGCCTGAACAGGCTAAATAGTCGATACCCATTTCTTTCATATTGATGGGAATCGAACCGACGGTTTGTGCTGCATCGATCAAAATCTTTAATCGGTAGGCTTGCGCTAATCGGGATAATCCATCTAAATCCGATAACGTTCCAAAGACATTAGACGCATGATTCCAAATAATCATTTTAGTGTTGGGACGAATCGCCTCTTCCAGTCTTTCAAGTCTACAGCCATTGATCGGGCTTCTGTAGATCTTTGTGGTCGATATTCCTTGTTTTTCTAACGCATAGAGGGTTCTTGCTACAGCATTATGTTCTAGCGTGCTGGTTATTACATGGTCTCCCGGTTTTAAACTCCCCATGATTACCGCGTTCAATGCTTCTGTAGCATTAGCAGTGAAAACGACCCCTTGTCTGCTTGACATTCCCATGAAATCAGCAATTTTCTCCCTGGTGCAATTTACTAAATTGAGTGCTTCAAGAGAGGATCCATAATTACCTCGTCCGGGATTCGCACTAACATTGCTTAGCATATAATTAACAGCTTCGATCACTCTGGCAGGCTTTGGCCAGCTCGTTGCTGCTTGGTCCAAGTAAATCATCTAGACACCCTCCTTCTCACTCCAATAAATTCTTCTCCATGGTCAGCTGATCCAGTATTCGCAATAAATCTTCCTCATCAAAATAGGAAATTTCGATGCGACCACCCTTTTCTTTGCGAACAATTTTAGCTTTTGTCTGGAGAGAAGACTTCAATTTTGATTCCCAGTGTTTGAACCAAGCGCTTTTTGATCCGTCTTTGCTATCAACTTTCTTTGTAGCCGATTGTTTCCCCTCTGTTGCTGATTGGATCATGCTTTCTAATTGGCGAACGCTCAAGTTCCTATTTATGACCAATTGTGTATAAAATAGTTGTTGCGTTGGCTTTAGAGTGACCAATGCCCTAGCATGTCCCATGCTGATATGACCTTGTATCAGTTCTTGCTGAACTTCTTGCGGTAACTGCAATAAACGTAGCGTGTTACTGATATGAGGTCTACTTTTTCCCACTTTAATTGCTAATTCCTCTTGTTTATAGTGGAACTCCAAGATCAACCTCTGATACGCATTGGCTTCTTCCAAGGCATTTAAGTCTTCACGCTGTATATTTTCAATCAGTGCCATCTCGGCTACTTGTTGATCATTCAGAAGTCGAATCACCGCCGGTAAACTCGTTAATCCTGCAAAAGCAGCGGCTCTCATCCGTCGTTCGCCTGCAATCAGTTCATAACCACTTTCAATACGTCGAAGAATGACTGGCTCTAAAACACCCACTTGTTGAATGGATTCAGCTAATTCCCGTAAACTCTCTTCATCGAAGTGCCGACGCGGTTGAAAAGGGTTACTTGAGATTTCTTCCAAAGGAATTTGCTGGATCATTTCACCTTCTTGAACCTCTGGTTCTGTAGGTATCAATGTCCCCAAACCGCGACCTAATGCTGTTTTCCTAGGAATGCTCATGCTGAATCACCTCCTGCGCTAATGCTGCATAACTTTCTGCACCCTTGCTTCGTACATCATATAAAGAAATCGGTAATCCGTGACTTGGAGCTTCACTTAATCGAACATTTCTCGGAATTACGGTTTGATACACTTTTGCCCCAAAGTGCTTTCTTACATCCTCAACAACCTGTTGAGCAAGATTGATCCGATTATCATACATGGTCATTAAGATTCCTTCGATTTCCAGTGTTTTGTTCAAATGACGTTGAACCAAATGTATGGTATTCATTAATTGACTAACGCCTTCTAAAGCAAAAAACTCACATTGGATTGGAATCAAAATTGAATCAGCGGCTGTAAGAGCATTGATCGTCAATAATCCTAAGGAAGGAGGACAATCAATAAAAACATAATCATAATAGGAACGCAAAGAACTGACGGCTTCTTTCAAGCGATACTCCCGACTCAACAAGGCTACAAGCTCAACCTCTGCCGAGGCTAATTCTATTCCCGCAGGAATGATGCTCAATTTTGGCATTGGTGTAGGTAGGATCACTCGATGGGCAGAAACCCCTTCCATTAAGAGATCATACGCATGTACTTTCAGCTTGGTTTTATCGACCCCTAATCCACTGCTACTATTTCCCTGTGGATCCAAATCCAATAAAAGCACTCGCTTGTCAAGTTGGGCTAAAGCTGCACTTAAATTGACGGCGGTCGTACTTTTACCAACCCCGCCTTTTTGATTTGCAATCGCTATGATTTTCCCCAAATAGACCACCAACCTTTTCAAACGATGTGTGTTTAATTCGCGAATGCTTTTTTGAACTCCTGCTCCTACGGTTCAAAATCCCTACCCACAAAACAAAAGATGTTTCACGTGAAACATTAGACAGGTAACCATAAGAGGAGATAACTCCCCAGTGCTAAACTGAACAAGTTCGCTGTAGCAGCAAAAGCAATCGTTCTCCATTTCGAGGTTTCGAGCAATAAGAATAGGAACGCCACAACTTCCACGAGTAAGACTCCTGCTTCGGCCAACAAGTAGAACATTAAGGCATAAGATCCCAGGTCGGGACCTTGTATCATCAAATTCAGTGCTACTTGCGTTATGACATTAACAATTAAAAAAATTCTCCAGCTTCGTTTATCTCTATAGCCAAAAATCCAGAAAATGATACCCTCAAGTAACAGAGTGAGACCCAGCCTCAAGCACACTAAAATAGCTTCCCGAATCCAAGAGGTTCCAAAAAGTAGTTTCCCCGCCTGTAAATCCAAGGTCATTAAGTTTCGGTAGGTTTGCTTAATAACTCCTTCTAGTGGGAGTGCTACTTTCTTACCTTCCGTTATGTATGACAATTGTCCTTGTTCAAGTGTCTCTCTTGTGAAGGAACTTCCTGAATAATAATAACGATAATAGGTTTCCCATAACCGCTGTTCTCTCTGCATAGGGAACGTTTTTATAACCCCTTCATGGCTAATGAGCAAGGACACACTTAAATCTTCGGGCGGATTAAGAATAATTACTGTTATTCCGGGAGGCTCAGCCGAATTTGCCATTGCAAACTGGGGAAGAACAAGGAGAAGGCCGAACAAAAGCATTAGCAAAATACTATTTTTACCTTTAGTCGTAATTTTCAAACCCCTTTCTTAAGACAACCCGATCCGTTCCTTTTTGCCTATGGTAACACACATTGATTATCAATACAATGCGTATCCTAACATAAAAAACTATTACCAGTACAGAAATTGACCATTCCATTAAGATATGCTACAATAAAATCACTACTATTTTTGGAGGAGGGAACTCATTGAAAGAACAAATCATCGCTCGAGTGGATCAATTAAAAGATGAATTGATCGGTCTTTCTCATAAGATTCATGCTCACCCTGAGATTGCCTATACCGAACATCAAGCAGTCTCATTTATCAAAGAAGTTTTAGAAAATCACGGTTTTGTTGTTGAAACCCCTTATGCCGGTGTTGAAACTTCCTTCCGTGCTACGAAAAAGGGTAAGGGGTCCGGTCCCAAAATCGCTTTTTTAGCAGAATATGATGCTTTACCGGAAATCGGTCATGCCTGCGGTCACAATATCATTGCTACTTGTTCTACAGGTGCTTTTTTGTCTTTAGCCGAACTAATGGATGATTTCAATGGAGAGATTTCTCTGATCGGAACGCCTGCCGAAGAAGCCGGTGGTGGAAAAATCCAACTCCTGCGCAATGGTGGCTTTGAGGGCATTGAATACGCATTGATGATGCATCCCAGTTCAGGAAACAAAGGTCTGGTCAATCGAGGCGGTCGTGCCGCCACCAGCGTCGTTGTGGAATTTTTTGGTAAATCCGCACACTCTTCCGGCCCTCAAGCAGGAATCAATGCTTTAAATGCTCTGATTTCCACTTTTAATCATATTGATATGATGAGACCCGCTCTGCACCCGGGCAGTAACATTAACGGAATTATTACAAAAGGCGGAACCGTCGCGAATGCCATTCCCGATTATGCCGCAGCCTCTTTTTCATTGCGTTCTTCTACTCTTTTGGAACTGGAGAAATTGGTTGATGCGGTCGTTAAGTGCGCCAAAGCCGGTGAATTACTGGTTGGAGCTCGCTTAGAGGTCAAAGTCGGAGATTTATATGCCGAACGGTATCCCAATTGGCCCATGTGCGAGGCGTTTAAAAACAATATGGAGAGCTTAGGTATGGAAATGGCGGTCGGCAATCCGGTTGGCAACTATGGTTCCTCCGATATTGGCAATGTTTCGATCGTTATTCCCTCGATTCATGATTACCTTCCGGCGTGTCCGAGTGGCGTTAACAGCCACAATGTAGCGTATACCGAATGTGCGAATCAGCCAATGGCCGATACCACTTGTTTATTAGGTGCCAAAGGCTTAGCCATGACTGCGCTTGATATTCTCACCAATGAAGCATTACGAGAACAGATTCAACAATATTTCAAAGAACAAATCCCCGCTGAATACAAAAGCAAGTAAGCTTGATCTATGGCGCAGTAAAAAAAGGAAGACCCCGCTCAAGGGTCTCCCTTTTTTATTGTGCCATTTTCATAACTTGAGGAGCAGCGATGATAAACCACGGGGCAAAAATTTCTGGCTTTGTTATTAATTCTTCTGCCAATTGCTCAAAACAGATCCATTTCATTTCCGAAGCTTCTTCTGGATTTGTTTGAAAGTCACCCTTGTAATTTCCAACATAAACATGATCCAACTCATATTCAATAAGGTGATTCTCAAAGACAGCCCGATACACAAAGGAAAAGACTTCTTTTACCGGGCACGAAATACCAGTTTCTTCTTTCAAACGTCGACTCACCGCAGAATCGAGTGTTTCATCAACTCTGGGATGCGAACAGCAGGTATTAGCCCATAATCCACCGGAGTGGTATTTATGTTCCGCTCTTTTTTGAATCAACATATGCTTGCCGTTCACTAAAAACACGGAGAAAGCGCGGTGCAGCCATCCCTTTTGATGCACTTCAAGCTTTCCGGCTGTACCACACTCCCGGTCAAAGAGATCCACTAAAACCAATTGATCTTCCATAAAAATCCTTTCTTTCTGGCAGGTTCGCAATTAAAGCGGTTTGTTTTTAACGCTTCCGGCTCCGCGAGGGTATTTGATCGGTGTTTGACGTATTTTTTTGACCGACAACAAGCGTCGCTCCTGTTCGCTATAGGGAAGAAGGAAACAACAGTCTCGCTCGGCTTTTCCCCCTAAAACCTGGAGTGCTTTTTGAGAGTCCGCAAGTTCTTCGGTTAGTGAAGGTCCTTTCATGGCGACAAAGCGCCCCCCGGTGCGAACATACGGGAGACAATACTCCAATAAAACCGGCAGAGGTGCCACCGCCCTTGCTACTGCCAAGTCATAACGCTCTCTGTAAAGTGCATTGTGTGCGCCATCCTCGGCTCTTTGATGAACCAACGTTGCAGTAAGTTCCAGCCGGACGAGTAATTCCTGTAAAAAATCAAGTCTCTTTCGTAAGGAGTCCAATAAAGTCAATTGTAAATTGGGTTCCATGATCAGCAACGGCACCCCAGGAAAGCCTGCTCCGGTTCCAATGTCGATAACCGACATACTTGGACGCAAATTGATCATTTGTAAAACGGAAAGGGAGTCGATAAAATGCTTCTCCATGACTTCTTCTTCGTCAGTTAAGGCTGTTAAATTGACTTTTTCATTATATTCTATGAGGAAATCTCCATAGAGAGAAAAGCGCTGGAGATGCTTGTCCTGTAAGTCTATCCCAAGTTCTGCCGCTCCCTTGCTTAATCTTTCCAGAATTTCTTTCTTCATACCTGTTCTCCTTTACGTCGTTGCTGCTCCAGCCATATCATCAACACTGAAATATCGGCCGGGCTCACCCCGGATATTCTCGAAGCTTGTCCGATACTGCGGGGTTGTATTCGTTGCAATTTTTCTCTGGCCTCTTTGGATATTCCATGGATTTCTAAATATTCTGCGCTTGCTCCCAAGGGCATATCCTCCATGCGTTGTTGGCGTTCAACCTGCTCCTTTTGTTGCTTGATATAACCGGAATATACGATTTCGATTTCGATCTGTTCTAAGATCTCCAATGGCAATGATGCCAGTTCTTGATCAAAACGAAGCAGAAATTGAATCGACAGCTGGGGACGCCGTAATAACGAAGCCAAAGACGCTCCGTGCTCTAACGGAGTTGTTTCTGCCGCTCGAAGGGCTTGATTCAATTCTTCTGAGGGTGGTAGAAATGTCTTTTCCATGCGAGCGATTTGCTCATCTACTAATCGGATCTTTTGCAAAAAATGCTGATATCGCTGCTCAGAAATCAAACCAATTTGATACCCGTATTCCGTAAGCCTTCGGTCGGCATTGTCCTGCCTTAATAAAAGCCGATATTCAGAGCGTGCAGTCATCAAGCGATATGGCTCATTGGTCCCTTTCGTAATCAAATCGTCGATCAGGACCCCAATATAACCCTCAGAACGCGTAATTACGAATGGTTCCTGCTCTCGCAGTGCCAAAACTGCATTGACGCCGGCCATATATCCTTGAGCAGCTGCTTCTTCATAACCGGAGGTCCCATTTAATTGCCCCGTCGTATAGAGTCCCCGAATGCTCTTCAGTTCCAGTGTAGCCTTCAATTCTAAAGGATCGATACAATCATATTCTATGGCATAACCGGGACGCATGATTTCTACTTCTTCCAAGCCGGGAATCGAGCGCAAAAAGGCTAATTGAACATCAATTGGCAAGCTTGTCGACATCCCTTGCACATACATTTCATCGGTTTCCATACCGGTTGGCTCAATAAAAAGCTGATGACGGTCTTTATCGGCAAATCGCATGACTTTATCTTCAATACTGGGGCAATATCTTGGACCGGTACCTTCGATTGCACCGCTAAACAAAGGTGCTCTATGGATGTTGCTGCGAATGATTTTGTGGGTTTCTTCTGTGGTCCAGGTCAACCAGCAACTTTTGACAGGCAGAGTAGGGTAGGGGGAATCAAACCCAAACCGAAGTGGAATCTCTTCAGCGGGTTGTTCAATCATTTTCTCATAGTTTAACGAGTTTCCGGCTACTCGAGCCGGTGTTCCGGTTTTGAATCTTCGTATTGGCAAGCGAAGTCTTTGTAAACATTGACTCAAGCGAACAGAGGGTTTGAGGCCATCGGGGCCGGAGCTATCCGTATAATCGCCGATGATGATCTTTCCCATTAAGAAGGTTCCCGTAGCAAGAATCACTTTAGGTGCTGTGTAAGTTAACCCCAATTCAGTGATCACACCTCGGATTTCTTGGTTTTCGACGACAAGATCTTCCACCAATGCTTGTTTTAAAGATAAATTTGCTTCTTGTTCTAGAATGTTTTTCATATACCGCAAATATAAAACACGATCCACTTGCGCCCTTAAGGATTGAACTGCCGGACCTTTACTGGTATTTAAGCGACGCATTTGAATCGAACAGGCGTCCGTTGCTTTGCCGATTTCTCCGCCCAATGCATCCAGTTCTCGAATCAAATGGCTTTTGGCCGGTCCTCCCATGGCAGGATTGCAGGGGAGTTGTGCGATAAAATCCAGACTGATGGTAAGAAGGAGGGTTCTAGCCCCCATTCTTGCTGCAGCTAAAGCAGCTTCACATCCGGCATGACCCGCACCGACTACAATCACATCATAATCAAATGTCATGCGTATTGAATCTCCCCTCTCATTTTCCCACACAAAATTGCTCAAAGATGGTTCGAATGATTTCTTCCGATGCCACCTCTCCTAGGATAGAAGCCAATGATTGATACGCCTCTTTGAGATGAATAACGTAACAATCTTCCGGCCATTGCAATCGGATTGCCTCTTTACAGGCCTTCAATTGCTCAATGGCCTTAGAAACCTTTTCCTGGTGCCATATTCGAGTTAATACAGGTTGGTTTTTGCTAAATGCTTTTCCGGAAAAAACCGCTTGACGCATGGCTTCCCTTAAAAGATGTAACCCCTGACCCGGAGCTGCTGCAATCAAAACCGGAGACTGCTCAACCCCCATCTCGGTCAAAGATTCCATAAGCATTGTTCCATCGGAAACATCGGTTTTATTGATTACCGGAATCATCGGTCTTTTTTTGATCAATTCAAGTAACTCGTGATCTTCGGATTGCAGTGTTTCGTTCGCATCGATCACCCAGAGTATCAAATCGGCAGAATCAATGGCTGAGCGGGTTCTTGCCATGCCGAGTTGCTCGATTTCGTCCTCACTTTCGTGGAGACCTGCGGTATCGACCAGGCGCAATACAATACCATCTAAGCTCAACCGCTCTTCCAAAACATCTCGGGTGGTACCGGCTCTTGCAGTCACAATGGCTCGATCTTCTCCCAGTAAACTGTTCAACAGAGAGGATTTCCCCACATTAGGTCGCCCGGCAATGACTACTTTGATGCCTTGGCGTATCAAGCGTCCTTGTTGAGCGGTTTCTGCTAATTCTTCTAATTGAATCAGAAGTTCATCCAAAACCCTTTGCATAGCCTCATGGTCCAAAGAATCATAGTCTTCGGGAAAATCTAAACTCACTTCCACCGCTGCGATCAAATTCAAAATTCGTTGAAGAGCTTTCCTTAAGAAGCGACCCAAAAGACCGTCCAATTGCTCCATTGCTTGCGCAGCACCGGCGCTACTGTCGGCTTGAATCAAATCCATGACGGCTTCCGCTTGAGTTAAGTCCAGTCTGCCGTTTAAAAAAGCTCTTTTGGTGAATTCTCCGGCTTCTGCTGCAGAAACGCCTTGTTCATACAAGAGCTGAATCACTTTTTGCAAGACAAGAACTCCCCCGTGAGTTTGAATTTCAACTACATCTTCTCCGGTATAACTATGCGGTGCTTTAAAATAAAAGCCTATAACTTCATCGATTTTTTGTTGCTGCTTTGGATCCACGACATAGCCATGATATACTTTCCGAGGTTTCATTTTTTTATCTTTTAGTCCGGGAAGTGATAAAATCTTTTGAGCTCGTTGCAGGGCTTCCGGTCCGCTGATTCTAATAATGCCAATTCCGCCTTCTCCGGGCGGTGTGGAAATGGCAGCAACTGTTTCCGCTTGATTCCACATTTTATCCCTCCTCGTTTCGTTGTTTCAATATAGAGCAGCATAGCACGTCTTTTAAACACGCTATGCTGCTCAATTGTTGCCCCCTTAAGCAGGAAGCGCATTATACTCTTTTGTAAATAACCACGTGACGATACGATTCTTCTCCGCTGCTTTCGGTATAAACATGATCGTTCTCTTGTAAAGCCATATGAATCAAGCGTCTTTCCCTTGCTGACATCGGCTCTAAGGCCACCGATTTACCGGTTTGTTCCACTTCATCGGCTAATCTTTTGGCTAAACGTAACAGCGTTTCTTCACGTCGTTTTCGATAATCTCCAACATTGAGAGTCAATCGAATCCGATCATCATGATCCTTGTTGGCAACGACCGTCAATAGATATTGGAAAGCGTCTAACGTTGCGCCACGTTTCCCGATAAGGATCCCTAAATCATCTTCGTCTCCGCTTAAGTCAACTAAAATACCATCTTCTTCGACCCTAACATTGACGCGGCATTTCAATTTCATTGCTTGAATGATTTGTGTAGCATAATCATATGCCTTTTTTGGAGCTCCCTCGGTTGGAATCGGCCAATCAACGTTTTCTACTTGAGAAATTCTTTTTCCCTCTCGTCGAATTGGCATACTTCGGCTTCGAGTAGGTGTGAAATCTTCTCTTCTTCGACGAGGAGGATCGATTTCTTCTCGAATCGGTTGTTTGATTTCCTTCTTTGGTGCAATTTTCTCCTGAGGTAGTACAATTACGGTTGGTTGGCTAGTCGGTTCCTTCGGAATTTCTTTCGTTGGAGGTTTGACCGTAGCGGGTTCGACTTTTTTTGCTTTGGGTGGCATTGGCTCTGACTTCATGCTCATATCCAAGTCGGTTTTCAGCAAATCCGCAAAGGAAATTTTCTCTTCGGCCTGAATTTCGGTTAATCGAACATGTGCCTGCTTGGCACCCAACCCCAAAAAGCCCTTACTACCAGGTTCGATAATTTCAACTGTTACATTTTCGCGACTAAGTTGCAGTTCTTGCAGACCGGACCAAATGGCCTCGTCTACTGTCTTCGCTTTTTTTTCGATTGAACGCATGGTGTCGTATCATCCTTTCCGAGAAAGCGAAACCTATTTCTTTGTTACGGCAGTCTCCTCCGCAATAGGCGCTACTGTGATAAATCGACTGAGGATCAGTTGTTGTCCCATGTAGGACAATTGACTGACCGCCCAATAGATACCAAGACTGGCCGGTTGACTCCAACAGATCCAAGTCATCATAGCCGGCATCATAAGCACGGTTGTTTTTTGCTTGGGATCTTTGGTCAAGCCGGATGCCCAAGATTGTAAGTAAGAAGCCACTCCGGCTAAGATCGGTAAGATTCGATAAGGGTCGATTTCTGCTAAGTTACTGATCCATAAGAAAGAACTTGCAGCTCCTTCAGGGAACGAAATATTGCGGAATACCGATAAAACGGCAATGAAGATTGGCAATTGTAACAAAGTCGGTAAACATCCTGCAAGAGGATTGATCCCATACTTTTTCCACAATTCTTGTGTTGCGGCATTGATTTTTTCCGGGTTTCCCTTGAACTTTTCGTTGATCTCGTTGATCTGCGGTTGCAATAACTGGGTTGCCTTCGCTTGTTTGACCGAGGCAAATCGGGTTGGTGTAAGGATCGCTGTAAACAAAACCGTGAACAGGATAATGGCTAATCCATAATTTCCGGTGATAGAGAAACACCAATCCAATGCAATTTGTGCAACCTCTGTGATTGCATTCATAATCTGGCTCATAACATGCTCCTCTCTGCAAAAGCAGGGAAATATATCTATTACAAACGAATCGTGTCGTTCGGAATATGCAAATTCATTTAGGGAACCGGATCATATCCACCCGGATGCCATGGTCCGCATTTAAAAATCCTTTTTATAGCCAACCAACCTCCTTTGAGTGCTCCGTATTTCTGGATCGCTTCAAAGGAGTAATGAGAACAGGTTGGTTGGAAACGGCAAGTGGCGGGTTTCAATGGAGAAATGAACTTTTGATAAAATCGAATTAGACCTAACAGCACTGTTTTCATAGGTCACCTCAAACTTTGCCGCCATTTTTCAGCCAAGAAATCGCCTTTTTCTCACAAATGTTGTATGCCTCAAGAATTTGAGCATATCGAACCTGTAATGCTTGTTTTCGAATCATTACGATAACATCGCTGTTACGAAACTGCTCTTGGCGGCCGTGCAACCTAACAACTTCCTTGAGTTGACGACGAACCCGATTTCTTTGGACCGCGTTTCCGATTTTTTTACCGGCTGCAAAACCAATTCGGCTGGTTGCCGCACCCGGTCTGCGCAGGACATAGATTACCAAGAGTGGATGAACAAAAAAACGGCCTTTGTCATAAACCTTCTGGAAATCTCGGTTTTTTTGGAGTCGAATCCACCGCTTCTTCAATTCATCACTCTTTTCTGGTCATCCTTACAAGGTCGCTCTTCTAATGAAACAAGGAAAAAAGACCACCCGAGTGGCCTTTTTACGCAGTCAGTATTTTTCTGCCTTTCAGGCGACGGCGGCGGATGGTTAAGCGACCACCGTGTGATGACATTCTGCTACGGAAGCCGTGATTCTTTTTTCGTTTCCGTAAGTTGGGCTGAAATGTTCTCAGCATTGTCGGACACCTCCTTCTATTAACACTTATCCTATGACGCGCACGGGACAAGTTATCGGTATTGACATAGTATGGAGTTCATTATAATCGAAAAAGCAACGGCTGTCAATCATTTAGCTTACGCTTTTCAAAACTTCCCTACTGTCTATGGGGAAAAAAGTGTTGATAACTACCCCGTCCTATGTTAATATATGGACAATGGGTTGTGGATAAGTGGATTTTTCTCTCGAGTTATCCACACACGTGGAAAAGTATGTTTATAACCCCCTGATTTTTTAAAAAATCGCTACTCAAATTTACTTTTTTCGCTTCATGTTCATGATTTGGTCATCACTTCGCCTTTTTTTCGTTGATTTATCTGAAAATAAGCTCAAAAAACAAGGCAACTTATCCACATATTATTAACAAACCGTGGATATGTAGGGGGAAAACTGCTGATTTCTCGGTCTCAAAATTTTCTTTTTTGTGGATATCTCTAAATAACCGCTGAGAACTAAGATAAGTATGTGACTTTTGCTAGTCAGTGAGGATGTTGTAACAATGAATGATCTCAATACCATCTGGCAGGTGACCCTAAAAAAACTGGAAACGCGTCTACAGAAAGTAATTTTTGAGACGTTTATCACCCGTTTGACCCCCGTAAATCTCTATGACGATACTCTTATCCTCAACAGTTCGGATCCGGTCTTACAGAAATTCATTCAGGAGAATTACAGTAAAACGATTCGCGATTCGATTCGTGAAGCAACCGGGTTATCCTTGCAAGTCGAAATCATTGCTCCTATGGCCGGCAGTGAAGATGAGCCGGACCTGTTCGAAACGACCGACTCCAATGAAATGAGTCCTTTGGACATGCCTTATAATGCAATGAATCCGAAATACACCTTTGAACGGTTTGTCAAGGGAAAATCGAATGAGTTTGCTCATGCAGCCTCCTTGCGGGTTGCAGAAGCTCCGGGTACCACCTATAACCCTTTCTTCATTTACGGCGGGGTTGGTTTAGGAAAAACCCATCTGATGCATGCAATCGGAAATCATATTTATAAGAACAACCCCATGGCACGAATCGTCTATATTCCCTTTGAACACTTTCTTAATGAATTTATTGCTGCAATTCGTAATGATACCACCCGAGAATTTCGCGAGCGATATCGAAATGTAGATTTATTGCTGATTGACGATATTCAGTTCATCTCCAAAAAAGAGGAAACCCAAACGGAATTTTTCCATACTTTTAATGCTCTCTATAACGCCAAGAAGCAAATCGTCATCGCTTGCGATCGTCCTCCCAAAGAAATCCCTGCTTTAGAGGAGCGTATTCGAACTCGCTTTGAATGGGGAATGATCACCGATATTCAACCGCCCGATTTAGAAACCCGCGTTGCTATTTTGCAAGCAAAAGCTAAAGAAGAGTTTATGAATGTCTCTGATGATGTTCTCTATTTCATCGCCACCAATATCAAAAGCAACATCAGAGAACTTGAAGGCGCTCTCTTGAGAGTCAACGCTCGCTCCCTGCTGATGCGACAAACGGTGAGTATCGATTTTGTCAACGAAACTTTGAAAGATACCATTTCCACTCAAAAAATCAAAGTCATCACCATTGACCTCATCCAAGAAGTGGTTGCACATCAATACAGCATCACTATTTCTGATCTAAAAGCGAAAACACGAGCTCAAAACATTGCCTTCCCGCGTCAGGTTGCTATGTATTTATCTCGGTCGATGACTGATACTTCTTTGAAAAAAATCGGAGATGCTTTTGGTGGCCGAGACCATGCCACAGTGCTGCATGCCATTGAAAAAATCGACGAAATGCGTAGTACCGATACCAAATTAGACCGTTTCATCAAGGAAATGATTCAACAAATCGAACTATAACGACCAAAGAAGAAAGAGGGAATCATCATGATTGTGAAGTTTGAAAGAGAAGATTTACTATTTGGCGTATCGTTAGCCCAGAGAATTGCACCCAGCAAATATCCCCAGGCTGCCGTAACCGGTTTGTTGATCAAAACCTTAGACAGTCAAACCGTTGAAATCACCGGAACCAATCTTGAATTATCTTTGCAGGTCAAGGTCCGTGCCGAAGTAGAGGAACACGGACAAATCGTCTTGCCTGCACGCTTCTTAGCAGATTTGATTCGTCGATTACCGGATGGCTTGATCACCATGAATATGAGTTCGGATTCCTATTCGGTAAAACTGACCGGTAACCAAATCAAAATGGAACTTCGTGGCATGGATCCCCTTGATTTTCCGCTTCCTCAAGCAATGCCCACGGAAAAAAGCTGGGCTGTTCCGCAAAACATTCTCAAACAAGCGATAGGCAAGGTCAGCTATGCGATTTCCCAAGATGAAGCCCGACCAGTCATGACCGGAATGCTCCTCAAACTGGGGGGAGATGGACACCGTGTCTTAGCCATGGACGGCTTCCGCTTGGCAGAATATGTTTTAGAAGTGACCGCCAATGAGGAAGATTTTGAATGTATCATTCCCAATCCTTGTATTCGCGAGTTAGAGAAATTATTGGAGGCGGTAGAAACGCCCATTACCTTACGCTTCACTCAAAATCACATGAGTGCTCAATTTGATCGAATCACATTGCAAACCAGGTTAATTGACGGTCAATATCCCTTCAAAAGTGCGAAAGAATTAATGCGGAAGATTCCCACCAGTCATATTCGAATCATCCGCAAGAATCTTATCGACAGTATTGAACGCAGTTTATTAATTACTCGTGACGATAATCGAGGTTCGAATATTGTTCGTCTGCAGTTTGAAGATCAAAAGCTGATCATTTCTGCGAACTCTCCCGAATTGGGTCAATTGTTAGAAGATATTCCTGTTGAAAAAGAAGGCGATGATCTGACCATTGGTTTTAATGGCCGCTTCCTTTTAGACATTCTGCGCAATCTTGAGTGCGAATCGGTTCGATTTGATTTAGCCGGAAGTCTGGCCGCCGGCATTGTCTACGGTATCGGTGACGACAAATTTACCGGATTCCTTTCCCCGATACGTTTGTCGCAATCATAAAGGAGAAGAAAATGATCAAAGATTTTAATTTTCACGGAGATTACATTACGCTTGGGCAAATGATCAAAGTATTAAATCTTTTAGAAAGCGGTGGCCAAATCAAGCTTTTTCTGCAAGAAGAAAAGGTTTTGGTCAACGGAGAACGAGAAGACCGTCGCGGTAGAAAACTCAGAAATGATGACTTGGTTCAAATTGCATCTCTAGGAACATGGAAAATGATTCAGGTTGCCAAACAATGAAGCTCAAGCATCTTTCTCTTGTGACATTTCGCAATTATCTGAACCTGGAAATCGATTTCGATCCCGGGGTCAATCTGTTAATCGGCTCTAATGCACAGGGAAAAACAAATTTACTGGAAGCTTGTCATTTGTTGGCAACCGGTCGTTCGCATCGAACCTCTCGAGATCAAGAGATGATCCAGTGGCAAGAAGAAGGATATCATATCAAGGGTTTGGTTCAGAAGAATGTCACCAGTGAGTTACTAGAACTACATGTTAGCCGACAAGGCAAAAAAATCGTCCGCATAAACGGCATGTTACAACCGAAACTGGCTTCTTTGTTGGGTCAGCTGAATGTGGTTTTCTTCGCTCCCGAACATTTGGAACTGGTCAAAGGAGATCCTTCTATTCGCAGGCGCTTCTTAGATATTGCTATTTCTCAAATCTCACACTCGTATTTGCATCACTTAGGTCAATATTATCAGATCCTTCATCAAAAAAACGCTCTCCTCAAACAAGAACATCCGGATTTGGCTTTATTACAGATCTATAGTCAGCAATTGGCCGAACACGGGGGAGCGATGATCCAAAAGCGCAAACAGATCCTTCACCAATTGGAGCAAAACGCGGCAATTCATCAAACGGCGTTGAATCATGAAGAAGTTTTACGAATTTCATATCTGGGTTCTCTGCCCAATGAAATTGAGGATGCTCGGATTACAGAGAACCTATTTCAACAAATGGTTGAAAAAGAAAAAGATGAACTTTTTCGTCGAACCAGCATTGTTGGTCCCCATCGAGATGACTTTTCGGTTTATTTGAATGAAAAGAGTGTAAGACAATATGGTTCTCAGGGTCAACAAAGAAGTGTTGTTCTTTCATTAAAACTTGCTGAAGCTCAACTCATGGAAACTACAACCGGGGAAAAACCAATCATCATTTTAGATGATGTTTTATCTGAATTGGATACCGACCGACAACACCATTTGATCCAAGCCTTAAAAACCATGGGGCAAACTTTCATCAGTTCGACTGCGCTTCCTCCTGTTCTAAGTGGTCTACAAGGGAAAGTGATTCGTATTCGTGGGGGACGTGTCCAATAGCAGGAAATTTCTTTTGAAGAACGGGGTACAATCATTATGTATTTGCATTTAGGGCATAATAACAATACGGAAATCAGAGAAATCATTGGCATCTTTGATTTGACTACCTGCCAGTCTTCGTTATTTACAAATTTGCTACCTACCAAGAAAAAATCGAAAAACAAATCTTGCGTTTTAACTTCAAAGCAAGTGCTACCTTCTTCCATTGCCAGCACCACTCTTTTTAAACGCTGCGAGGATGTTAATGAACTGATCCGCGAATAAAAAATCGAAAAACCTCCTTAGTTATACACATTTTCTGTGGATAGACCTGTTGATAACTTGTTCATTGTACAAGTTATCCAAAACTATCCACAGAATTTTTGAGGTTATCAACCAGTTTTAAAACCTATCCTCATTGAGAACACCGTGAAATTTAGCCTATATATAATTGAAGCAATTTTCTTATTCACACTATCCACACCCCTTACTGCGTCTAGTACTATAAAAGTACTTTAGCTTATGTACCTTCTTTTTTATATAGCGTCTCGGTTTCGAGATAGGGAATTCTCTTGCACGAAACGTGATTTTTTGTTATAATATATTAGTTAAAGTAGTAAATGAAAAGGGTGATTTCATGGCAAATCAGAATAATTATACAGTTACTGAACAGTATGATGCGAGTAAGATCGAAGTCTTGGAAGGATTAGATCCGGTACGTAAACGACCGGGGATGTATATAGGAACAACCGGCCCAAGAGGTCTTCATCATTTGATTCAGGAAATCGTTGATAACTCCGTTGACGAAGCGTTGATTGGAGCTTGTACAAGAATTATCGTCACAATTCATCCGGACAATTCTGTAACTGTCGAAGATAACGGCCGTGGAATGCCGGTCGGAAATCATCCTAAATTAGGAATTCCTGCTGTTGAAGTCATTTTTACAGTGCTTCATGCCGGAGGAAAATTCGGAAACGGTGGTTATAAAGTTGCCGGAGGTTTGCACGGAGTTGGAGCGTCCGTTGTTAATGCATTATCTTCTTGGCTTTGTGTCTGTGTTTGGTTAGAAGGCAAAGAATATCGTATGCGTTTTGAAAAAGGTGTTCCTGTTGAAAAGTTAAGTATGGTTGGGGATACTAATAAACAAGGCACAATGGTCAGTTTCAAACCAGATCCGGCTATTTTTACAGAAAGTATTGAATTTGATGACGAAGTTGTCTCTGAACGCTTGAAAGAATTGGCGTACCTCAATAAAGGCTTGTATATTGAATTTAATGATGAACGACCGAAAACTGAGAAGAAAGAAATTTATCAATTTGAAGGCGGTATCAAGGAATTCGTTGAAGCCATCAATGGCAGCAAAGATGCGATCCATCCTGCTTTCTATACAGAAAAATCAAAAGATGAAGTTGAAGTTGAAATAGCCATTCAATATACAGATTCCTATAGCGAAACCATTTTAACGTACGCAAATAATATTCACACACAAGAAGGCGGAACCCATGAAATTGGATTCAAAAATGCCTTGACCAGAGTCGTCAATGATTACGCACGACGTTATAATCAGATCAAAGAGAGTGAAAACAACTTAAGTGGCGATGATGTTCGAGAAGGAATTACCGCCATTGTTTCTGTGCGCCTGAATGATCCACAATTTGAAGGTCAGACCAAAACTAAACTGGGAAACAGCGAAATTCGAGGGATTATTGAAGGTGTAACTTCCGATACCGTAGGAGCATTTTTTGAAGAGAATCCATCGATCGGTAAAAAGATCATTGAAAAAGCAATTATTTCTGCTCGTGCTAGAGATGCAGCCAGAAAAGCTCGTGAATTAACACGAAGAAAAAATGCTTTGGAGGTATCTGCTTTACCAGGAAAATTGGCCGATTGCACGACAAAAGACCCAGCAGTCAGCGAATTATACATGGTTGAAGGCGATTCAGCAGGTGGTTCAGCAAAAATGGGACGAAATCGTCATTTCCAGGCAATTTTACCGTTACGTGGAAAAATACTAAATGTTGAAAAGGCTCGTCTTGAGAAAGTTCTGGGTCAAGAAGAGATTAGAACTATCATAACAGCAATCGGAACAGGGATTTCAGATGATTTCGATATCACAAAAGCAAGATATCATAAAATTGTCATCATGACCGATGCCGATATTGACGGAAGTCATATCCGAACCTTGTTATTGACCTTTTTTTACCGCTATATGCAGCCTTTGATCAAAGCAGGTTACATTTATATCGCTCAACCGCCTCTCTATTTGATAAAAAAAGGAAAACAGCAATTCTATGCATACAGTGATGCAGAACGAGATCGAATTTTAGAAAAACTCGGTGATCGACCGACACCTGTCATACAAAGATACAAAGGATTAGGAGAAATGAACGCCGATCAGCTATGGGAAACGACGATGAAACCTGAAAACAGAACGTTTTTACAAATTTCGCTCGATAGTGCAGCCCGAGCTGAAGAGATGTTTACGACCTTAATGGGAGAAAAAGTTGAACCAAGACGAAATTTCATCTTAAAGCATGCAAAAGATGTGGTTAATCTTGACGTTTAGAAAGGAGGAGTAAGGAAATGGATGAATTTATTCACGGAAAAATAGTTCCCGTCGATTTGGCGGATGAAATGAAAAAATCATATATAGAATATTCCATGAGTGTAATCGTTAGCCGAGCTCTTCCGGATGTCAGAGATGGGTTAAAACCGGTTCATCGTCGTATCCTGTATGCGATGTATGATTCGGATTTGACCTATGATCGTCCATATCGGAAGTCAGCACGACCGGTTGCAGATGTCATGGGTAAATATCATCCTCATGGTGATGTAGCGATTTACGATACCTTGGTTCGTATGGCACAAGATTTTAATCAAAGGTACCCATTTATTGACGGGCATGGTAATTTTGGTTCGATCGATGGTGACCCTGCAGCTGCTATGCGTTATACAGAGGCAAGGTTATGCAAAATTTCCAACGAAATGTTGCGAGATATTGAAAAAGATACCGTAGATTTTGTACCGAACTATGACAGCTCGCAAACTGAACCTAAAGTGTTGCCGAGCCGCTTTCCAAACTTGTTGGCCAATGGTTCTTCAGGGATCGCTGTTGGTATGGCTACCAATATTCCTCCGCATAATTTACGTGAAATCATTGACGCAGCTCTATTGCTGCTAAGAAATCCAGATGCTACTATTGAAGATTTGATGTTACATGTCAAAGGCCCCGATTTTCCTACTGCAGGAATCATTATGGGAATGCAAGGAATTCGAAGTGCCTATACCACCGGTAGAGGTATTGTAGTTATGAGAGCAAGAAGCCGTTTTGAGCGAATGCAAAACGGAAAAACGCGAATCATTGTCAATGAACTACCGTATCAAGTCAACAAGGCAAGATTAGTCGAAAAAATCGCGAATTTAGCACGTGATCGAAAAATCGATGGTATTACTGATTTAAGAGATGAATCCGATCGAGACGGCATGCGAATTGTGATCGAACTCCGTCGCGATGCGAAGCCGGCAGTTATTCTTAACCAGCTTTATGCGCATACTCAATTGCAAGAAAGTTTCGGGATCATCATGTTGGCTTTGGTCAATGATGAACCAAGAACCTTAACTTTGAAAGAAGTTTTGGAATATTACATTGAACATCAAAAAATTGTTGTCACGCGACGAACTGAGTTTGAACTTCGTAAAGCCCGCGATCGCGCCCATATTTTAGAAGGGTTACGAATTGCAGCCAGCAATATCGATCAGGTCATTCGGATCATTCGTTCTTCTAGAGACGACAGCGAGGCAAAGCCACGACTCATGGAAACATTTGGTTTTTCGGATCGTCAAGCTACCGCTGTTCTAGACATGCGTTTACGTAGATTGACGAATCTGGAAATCGATAAACTAGAAGCTGAGTATAAAGAGGTTATGGCCGAAATTACTCGTTTATTAGAAATCTTAGCCGATGTTGAAAAATTGAAACAGGTAATCGAGAATGAAATGTTAGCAATTCGTGAAGAGTTCGGTGATGACCGCCGCACAGAAATAGTTCCCGATGAAGGCGAACTCAACATTGAAGATTTGATTGCAGAAGAAGAAGTTGTTGTCACCTTGACCCATCAAGGTTATATTAAGCGATTACCTTCAACTACGTATCGAAGTCAACGTAGAGGAGGAAAAGGTGTTACTGCCATGGGAACGAAGGAAGAAGATTTCGTCGAAAATCTCTTCATTACAACGACCCATCATAACCTTCTCTTCTTCACAAATAAGGGAAAAGTCTTCCAAAGTAAGGTTTATGAAGTTCCGGAAGCAAGTCGTCAGGCAAAAGGAACAAACATCATTAATCTACTCAACATCGATAACGAAGAAAAGATCACAGCGGTATTGGCTGTCAAAGGATTCGATGAAGAGAAAAACTTGGTCTTCTGTACTCGTCTTGGAACGGTTAAGAAAACCGGATTAGATCAGTACTTGAATATTCGAAAAGGCGGCATCCAGGCGATTAAACTCAATGATGACGATGATTTAATTGGGGTTCGCTTTGCCGATGACACGGATGATGTTGTTTTGGCAACTCTGGAGGGCAATGCTATTCGATTCAATTCAACCGATGTACGGAGCATGGGTCGGGTAACGACCGGTGTGAAGGGAATCACCTTGGGCAAAAAGGACGAGGTCATCGCTATGGAAATTGCCAATGACGATGCTGACTTATTGGTCATTACGGCAAATGGTTATGGCAAACGTACACCGATCCGGGAGTATCGTTGCCAAAGCCGCGGAGGAAAAGGTGTTCTGTTGATGCGTCGTACCGATAAAACTGGGGAAATCGCCGGTGTACGTATGGTGCGCGAAGGCGACGACGTTATGGTTATAACCATTAACGGAATCATCATTCGTACCTCTGTTTCAGGAATTTCTCAAATGAGCAGAACCACTCAAGGTGTCACCATTATGAAAATGGATGATGATGATCAAGTCATAGGCTTGGCGAAGGTGGTTGGAAATAAGGAAGAACCGGATCTTGAATAAAGCTCTAAAACAAAAGAGGGCATTCCATTGGCTTTTTCAATGGAATGTCCTCTTTTTAGAATTTTTCGCGATATCGCAAAATTGCTTCTTCTATGACTTTCTCGGCATCTTCATGACCCAATACCACGTCAGCGATCGTCTTTTTCCCTTCTAAATCCTTATATACATTAAAGAAGTGTAACATTTCTCGGAAAATATGTCCTGGGAGCTGGTGAATATCTTTGAAATCTCGATAAGCTGGATCACCAAAGGGAATGGCAATGATTTTTTCATCACGATCTCCATCGTCTTCCATGAGTACAACCCCAATAGGATAACATCGTACTAATACCAATGGATCTAATTCTTCCGAACATAGGATTAAGGCATCTAGAGGATCATTATCTTCACCATAGGTTCGAGGGATAAACCCATAATTCGCCGGGTAATGCGTGGAGGTATATAGAATTCTGTCTAAAATAATCATACCTGTACTTTTATCGAGCTCATATTTCTTTTTACTGTTCTTTGCGATTTCTACAACCACAATAAAATCTCGATTCGAAACTCGACTGGGTTCTAAATCGTGCCAGATATTTGACATGTGAAAGACTCCTCTCTTGAGAACTTTAGCTATTTAGGGTGTTAGTGAAAAGAACAAGACATTAAGTGATCATTTACAATACCAATTGCGCCTAAATAGGAATAGATAATGGTAGGTCCCACAAACCGAAAGCCCTTCTTTTTCAGATCTTGACTGATCTTTTGCGATAAAGCGGTTTCTGTTGGGATTTCCGATGAACTTTCCCATTGGGGATCGACCGTTTTACCATTGGTAAAGGACCAAATATAACGATCAAAACTGCCCCATTCCTGTTGAACCTGCAAAAAAGCAATTGCATTGGCCTTCGTTGCATCGATTTTTAAGCGATTTCGAACAATACCTGGATCTTGCATCAAGGCATCGATTTTCTGTGGATCATATCGACTGATTAGCTTTGGGTCAAAATGATCGAAAGCAGTTTGAAAGGCAGCACGTTTTTTTAAAATAGTCACCCAACTTAATCCGGCTTGAAATCCTTCCAAAATAAGCAACTCAAAAAGTTTTTGATCATTATGGCAAGGTTTTCCCCACTCTTGGTCATGATATTGTTGTGAATAAGGGTCTTTCGCCCATGGACAACGCGTTATGTTCATCTAAGGGACTCCGTCCTTTCTAAAAAAAGAGAGTTGACGTTTTGAAAAATCTCTTGTAAGATATACGAACTACCATTACTTTAGCATAAAGGGGAATCGAAATGCAAGGATTAAAACGGTACTTAGCCGGAATTTATGGTTCCGATGCATTAAACCAAGTCTTAATGATCTTGGGATTAATCCTCTTAGCAGTGGCCTCTTTTTTTCATGGCCCGATTTTGTTGGGGTTTGCCTTTTTGCCCATAGCAATAGCAATGATACGAACGCTTTCTCACGAGCATGCACGTCGTAACGCAGAAAATAGAGTTTTTTTGAGATTTTGGAGACCGGTAGAGCGCAGATTAGTTCTGTTTTATACTTTTTTGATCGATCGAGGGCGCTTTCAATACCATTCATGCCCACACTGTCAGCAGTTGCTGCGATTACCCAAAACACAGCAAACCCTAAACGTCACTTGCCCAAAATGCAAAACGAAATTTCAAATTAAATCTACAAAACCTGGTCCATAATCAAACACCTTGCCGGACTTTTAGACCGACAAGGTGTTTTTTTAATATCGAATTTTCCAGCTGTTTCCGATTTTTTTAACTTCGATCGTGTTTGGTGCAATGGATCCTTTTGTATTGATTGCCGGAGCTGAAAATAATACCTCGGTCAATCTTGCCATGGTTTTCTCTATACGAAGAGTAAAGTCATAGGCATTGAATGCTGTAAGGAATGGGACATTACTTTCATACCAGGTTGGCTGGGTCAAAGAAAAATCATTAAATTTTCTTGCCCAGGTACGCTGAACTCCCAAGACAAATGCAAAGGGAAGATACTCGAAAAATAAAGAAGGCTGATTATTTACTCGTAATTGTAATTCCTCACTTGAGGCTTCCGTCAAGAAACGGCGGAATCCCAAAATTTTTTCAGAAATTTCTTCACCGAATTTGGTACGCTTGTTGGTATTACCAGCCAGGAAGGCTAAGAGGAAGAAAGTGATCAATCCAAGCAGAATCGGAAAGAAGAATTTTCCTTTCCAAGTGGTAAATAGTAAAAAGCCAAAAGCTCCACCTACGGTCAGGAGCATTACAATGGCTAATCCAAGCTTGGTTCGATCTCGAGCCACTAAATACAAATTCAAGAAGAAGGCAGATAAATAAACCACAAGGGTCAGTAATGCGGAAATTGAAACGGAAATGATTTGCATCAGCCAGCCTTGCAATTGAAAAATATCGAGAGACAATAAAAGAAGCGCATAGTAACCGGAAGCCCAGGCCAAGAGCAAGAAGAAGGCACGCAAATACTTGTTATATCCTTCATAAACCCCAAAGGGATTGAGCACATTGACTTGATCTTTGATCCCCTTTTCGCCTTCTTCTGTATGAAGATAAAAACGGTTTTCCAGCACGCTGTCAGTGACCTTGCCATCTTTTCCAAACCGGCTGAAAAGAATTTCAAACATAGTCTGTTCGTAGGGTTTCGCTTGGTTAGTAAGATCGCCGGTCTTCTCCAGTGAAAAGAAGGTTGCAGGATTGATCAAGGTGGTTTGTTTATCTTCTATAAACTTTAAAGCACCCTGCTGAGCCCAGCACAGAAACAAACTTGCTGTGTCGGTTTGATCAAGGGAATGATCAAAAAGATAACCCATTTCTGCAGAAGTCAAGTGGAAAGGAATTTGCGGTATAAGATCGGTGATTGGTTTACGATTTCTGGCCAGGAAGAACCAAAGAGCGACTGCCAACCCTAAAGCAAGGGCTAAAAGATAAGGTCCAATTGCAGCAGGAGTTTGACCCGGAAAAACCAAGGCAGTTGCGTGAGTAAAATACCCCTCCGGAAGAGCTAGCGAGAGATAAATCGATTGGCCAGCCTGTAAGGTGGTTTTTGTTACTCCGCTGATCACATTTCCGTGTAAAGCATACTCTAAAACATCGGAGGTATTTCCTGCATTCGTTTCAAAAGTAATTTGATCAGCAGTGATCTCGTAGGGTAAGCGGATGACAAATTCTAATTGATGGGTCGTCGCTTGCCAGAAGTCATCTGCAATAAGCAATTTCAAATCATCTTTGTCTGAATAAAGATCGACTCCAAGGTTATACCCGAGCTTGTGCGCTAAAGTAAAAGGAGCACCCATGCGCTGTTGATAATTCGCAAAATAATCCAAGACGATTCTTTCACCTTTTTGGTGGCGCTTGAGGGTCGTAGCATTAGAAGAGAAAACCTCTTCTTCTTCTAATACGATCCAGCGATCATCGTTCCACCGTATAGGATAACCCAAAGTAAACTCAGCAGCATGGTTCTCCATGTGAGCAGCCATATTTTGTGTGATTCGCACGAAGGATGCATTGTCAATATCGATTTCCACTTCAAGTTGATCGATGACAAAGGCGGGTTCGGAAGCAAAGACACGAATAAATAACGTGCTTACGAGGAGTAGAGTCCAAAAGAGCACTAGTTTTCTTTTCATCGTTACGTCCTTTCGTTGATGCAAATAAATCGGGAAATTAAAGATATATTCTTTTTTATTGCAATCAAATCCTTCTTTTGAATAAAAAAAACGCAGAAGCTCCGTTGAGCTCCTGCGATTAACTATAATTCAATCAAGGGTTATGGATTAAATCAGTGAGGGGATCAAAGCCAAACCAGCCGAGGGCAATTTCAGAAAGTTTTCCTTCCGCTTGAAGTTCGCGAAGTGAGGAGTTATAGCGTTCTACTAAATCTTCCCGATTAGGTGCGAAAGCAGTTACCAACTTTTCCTCATAAAAGACGATCTCTAAGCGAGTTAGCTCTTCAGGGTGTTGCTCTATATAGTCCTCAACACTGTAAAGCGGAGCTAACCAGGCATCAGTTTGGCCCGACAGCAAATCCTCTAGAGCAGTCTCAGTGTTTTCACTGAATTGGATGACCCAAGTATCGGTGATGTTTTTTTGGTATTCCCATTGCAATAACTGATCTGCCAAACTATCTTTGAAAATCGTTATGGTTTTGCCTGAGAAATCCAAAGTGGTTTCGTAGGACTCATTTTTTCGGACTAGGAAGACCTGAGAATTATCCAAATAAGATTCGCTGAGCAGGACTTCATCCGGGAGATCCTTTTTACTCAGATAACCGACAAAAAGATCGATTTGTGCATCGGTGATGCTTGAATGCAAATCCTCCCAAGAAACCGCCGTATATTGAGGTTCTAGACCCATTTTGGCAGCTGCTTGTTCTACTAATTCAATTTCAAATCCTGTGCAAAAGCCTTCCTCGTTAAGATAAGAGAAGGGAGCTGCATCGGGAATAAAGCCAACGACTAGAGTGTTAGCTTCTGGTTCACCTTGGCATCCTGTTAAGAGTACTGCAAGGAGAAGGGGAAACAATATTCTACGAAGGGTCTTCATTGATTTGCCTCCTGATTGGATTCTCCCTGCAGTATACCACGAAAGCTATAAATCAAGCAAATGGAGAAGCAACATATCGCTTTTTTTGGCCATATTGAAAAAGTCCTTTGTGGGATCCTTGAGCAATAACTTGCATGGTTTTCGAAGGCTCAGTTACCACAAATCCGGAACATTCTTGAACACCAAATTCGAATAATTTATAAGTCATGGGGGTAGAAGGCCCGGTCAAAACAACAATACCTTTCTTTGAAAGCTGTAGCAACCGGGGAAGGGTTTTATTAATCAAGGTACAGCCCGTTATAAAGATATAATCTTGTTCGGGTAAAAGATACTCACATGCAGAATCAGGGTAATCGCCGTGTTGAGGTTTTCGCTCCAAAACAATGGAAGATGCCGTGTTTTTTAAGTAATTCTCCAAATGTTGAAAATGCCCAATAAAGGCTACCTTTTTGCCGGAGGTCAACGAATCGTACGCATCAAAGGCATTTTCGTCTCTAAGAAAGGTGCCTTCTTTCATGTTTTTAGGAGAATTCAATTGGGTTGGGTGATGGTACCAGGCGTTGATCGCCGCTAATCCTAACGAGGCTTCTTGAAAATTCCAAGAGGTTATCTGTTCCGCTAAATCACGCAAATCAGCCCCGATCCAATTTGGAAATCGCTTTCCCACAGAAGCTTCAGAGTTGGTAGAGGCTACGCCTACAAAGCCTTCCGCTTCTACATAGGACCAAGAAGCACCTAGTATGGCAGTTTGGATTTTAATTCCTCGTGGTATCGGGTCCAATAATCGTTGATACAATTGCCACATAGCAAACCTACTTTCTGAGAGATCACATTATCGGAGTGTAAGCTGCGAAAATTCAGCTTGGGTCAGAACATGACCGTAAAACAAGTTGTAATAGGTAGCCACTTCTTCAAATAAATCATATTCTACGGCTTCCGGGTAAAGCAGATCCGTCAACCAAAGCATGCCTAAGAAAATATTGACAGAAGGTGGATTGGTTACCCAATTATAGGGAACTCCAGGTACTTTGTAATAGCGCTGATTTGCAATTGCATTGAGCTGTAGCCAGGTAGGGTCTTCATTGATTTGATCATAAATGCTATCGGGGGCAAATAAGATGACTTCCGGATTCCAGAGTAGCAGTTGTTCAAAATCAACCTCATTTCCTGAACCTTTAAAAGAAGGTTGTTCGATAATGGCGATATTATCGGAAACCAAGTCCATCACCTCGGCATGGAAGGAGGTTTTGGCTAAAACATTCAACCCGTTATTGCCCAATAGATAAAGTAAAGACGTCTTTTCAGTTTTGCTCAAGGCCATGTTAACTTTTTCAAGAGTTCCTTCTACGAAACTAGCCAGCTCTTCTCCTTTTTCCTCGCGATCTAGAAGCTTGCCTAAGATGCGATACGCTTCGGCTGTGGTTTCGGTGGTCGCTTCAATGTGGATAGTGGGAATATTAACTTGTTCCATTATGGCATCCATGTCTTCAACAATACTGGCTTTGGCTTCCCCTATGTCTATAATAACCTGGGGATCGGATTTGATGACTTCTTCCATATTCATGGTGCCGACGCCATAAAACTGACCCAAAACCGGTAATTGATAATATTCTGTGTGAATAAATTGCTCTGAAGCTTCTGACCACGGTTGCGCGAGCCCGACTAAAAGGTCGGGACAGATCGCAAAAAGGAACATTTGCGCCATTTGGCCGGAGGCTGCAATTCGTGTAATCTCTAAGGGAAGTTCGATACTGCGTCCGCTGGAATCGACAAAAACCTGAGTGGTTTCTTCCGGAACAGGTGTCGGGGCAGGTGCGCTACAGGCACTAAGTACAAAGACAAGGATTATTAACAAGGCGGTTAACTTTTTCATTGGGAATCATCCTTTCGCGGCAGAGGAATGCAAACACGATGTTGCTCCTCGCCGATTGTTTCAAAACGAACTGAAATTTGATAAAGTTGTTCCAAAAGGGCAGGTTGTAAAACTTGATTGGTTGGACCAAAAGCAGCTACGTTGCCCTCAAAAAGGGCTAAGACTTGAGTGGAGTAGCTCAATGCTTGGTTTGGATCATGGGTCGAAAAAAGAATTGTAAAACCCTCTTTCGCAAGATGTCTTATTTCTTCCATGACACGTAAGGAATTACCATAATCCAGACTGGCGGTGGGTTCGTCTAATAGTAAAATCTTAGCTCCCTGCGCGATTGCTCTGGCGATCAAGGTCAGCTGAGATTCACCCCCGCTCAATTGTTCATAATCTCGATCAGCTAAATGCTCGATCCCAAAGCGAGCCAAAGCAGCATGAGCTTGTTTTAACTGCTCCACCCCGGGCTGCTGCAATAAACTTAGCTGTGCGGTGGTCCCCATGAGAACCATATCCAATACGCTAAAATGAAAGGTCGATTTTTGAATCTGAGGAATAAACGCAATTTCGTGGGCGAGTTCCCTAGCGGAAAGAGTACTCGCTTCTCGTCCGTTGATCCGTATCGAACCCTGATAACGAGCTTGTAATCCTAAAATACAATGAAACAAGGTACTTTTACCTACTCCATTAGGGCCGAGAAGTGCTAAAACTTCTCCTTGTTTCGCTTGAAAATGAACATCGTTTAAAATTGGACGCATACCATAGGAGAAACCTAAGGCTTGAACTACTATACTCAAAAGGGTCCCTCCTTTCGGGTCATTAAGAAAAGAAAGAAAGGAGCGCCGATCAAGGCAGTTAAGATGCCAATGGGAATCTCGACGGTAAACAACGTGCGTGAAAGATTATCCACAATCAAAAGGAAAACCGCTCCAAAAAGCACCGACAAAGGAATGACATAGCGATTGTTGCTCCCTACCAAGCGACGAGAAAGGTGAGGGATGACTAAACCGACCCAACCGATCATACCGCTAATGGAGATGGCGGCAGCTGTGATCAAGGTGGATGAAAGAATGATCACCATTCGCAGGCGCTGGGCGTTGACACCCATGGTGCGCGCTTGTTCATCGCCCAATGTCAAGAGATTGATGCGCCAGCGTGTCAAAAACAAGACGAGCATACCAAGGGTCATAAAGGGCCAGACAAAGGCTAATTCAGCCCGTTTAACACCGGCTAGGCTACCAATCAACCAATAGGTAATAGCGGGCAATTGATCTTGCGGATCAGCCACTAATTTTATAAAGGAGGTTCCGGCTGAAAAGAGTGAACCAATCATGATCCCTGAGAGAACCAGACCTAGCACCCGACTTCCTTTCGCACGTTGACCGATCAACCAAACCAAAAGCACGGCAAGAATACTGAAGACAAACGCCGATAAAACAATTTGGGTTTGACTGGCTTCAAGCAAAATTGCGAAAGCTGCTCCAAAAGCGGCACCGGCAGTTGCGCCTAAAATATCGGGCGAAGCCATAGGGTTTTGAAATACACCTTGGTAAGCTGCTCCTGCGGAAGAAAGGCAAGCACCGACCAAGCATGCTGCCAAAACACGGGGAAAGCGGATGTTCCAGACGACGGCTTCCGTAGACGTCATGGATCCTGCAGGTAAGTTCGAAAAAGAAAGATGGATTCGTGAAAACAGAATACGGAAAAGCTCTGCGGGTGGGACCGGATACCGCCCCAGCAAAAAAGATAGGACAATGGTAAACAGGAGTAAAAGAGTAAAACTCAATAAAACATACGAGGGACGAAATTTTGTGCTCATAGGCGGCTCTTCCCTTCCGCCCGTATCTGGATCATTTCAGCAGCAATCGATACCGCGATTTCCGCGGGTGTCTCTGCCTTGATCGGCAAGCCTATTGGGGTATGAACACGTGCCAATTCTTGCTCAGGGATCCCTTCTTCTCGGAGTTGTTGGAAAATTTTAGCCATTTTTGTGCGGCTACCGATGATCCCAATATAAGTAAGCGGGATGAAATGGAGTTGTCGCTGAACAAACAAATCAAAAGCATGGCCTCGCGTCATGACAATGGCATAATCTTCGGGGTTTAGGGTAACATAATCATGGATTTTGTTAAAATCGCCTAAGATTCGTTCTATGGCATTGGGAAACAGCTCCGATGTTACAAAATCAGGACGATCGTCAAAAACGACACAGGAAAAGCCAATATGATCTAAGAGCGGGATTAATTCTTGTGCAACGTGTCCACCGCCAAATACCACAACTTTTTCGCTTTGATGGATCGGCTGAGCGTAAATTCCATTTCGTTGAGTAGAATGGTTTCTTAATAAGGTCATTTGCTGTTCTTCCGTTAAGGTCAAACCATAGGAACCCAGGCTTTTACGATATAAGCCGAGTTGCCCGTTCTGTAAGTCAATAAGAAACCAGCTGTTTTCTTGGAGTTGAAAAGACTCCAAAGCTAAATCCAAAAAAGAAAGCGTAGAGGAATCTCCAGCATTGAATACTCGAAAGTAGACATTGACATCTCCTCCGCAGATCATACCTAAATCTTCTACCTGATTGGGAGTCAATCGAAATTCTGTGAGATGATTTTCTTTTGTCTTTAGAAGATCTAAAGCGAGTTGTTGAGATTTATATTCGACCATTCCTCCGCCGATGGTTCCTGCCAAGCGCCCGGTAGCATTCATCACCATGGATGCTCCGGCACCTCGGGGAGTTGAACCAGAACCGGCAACAACGGTGACTAAGACGGCATCTTCAGTTTGTAAGCATGTCTTCAATGCTGAAAAAATCGTTTTCATGATGTCCTCCATATTGATCTAAGATAGTTTGGGGATTCCAATGTTCCTCAAGTTGAAAGGAAGCTAAAGCGGTTAAGTTTGCCTGTACGCTTTCGGTGAGGCCGTATCGATTTAAACTGGCTTGAAAACGCAGATTTGGATGAACCAGTTGATCCTCCAGGCAACATTTATCGGCAAGCCATAGCAGGGCTTTATCGGTATTGAAGAATTCGGGAGATAAGACCATGTGTTGACCTACCAAGGAAGCGAGATCACAATATCCTTGTTCCAATAAAAGCTTTTCCAGAACCTGGTCATGGTATTTCTGATGGCGTTCTACATCGTGAATAAGAGCCGCTTGAATCAAAGCTTCCGGATCTTTGGCACGATATTGATTTGCTAAGGCGTTAACCATTCGGGTGACCAATAAACTGTGCGCTTGAATGGCCGGAGAGCACTGCTTCAATCGTTCCAGACAAGAGGCTCGACCGGGTAAATCTTTGTGCAACCCGTTTGCCTTTAAAAACCGCAATAACAGATCCTGAGAAGGTAGTTCCGATACGATTGCCGACTTGGAATGATTCAAAATTATCGATTCGAGTTCTTGATGCAGAGTTAATAAAGAGGTCGGTGCTTTTCCGTATTGAATCATATGAAGAAGATTCTCTCTTGATTTCCAAACGGCTAACAACGGAATATCGCTTTTCAACAACTCCATGATCCGCATGCGAACCTCCGGCAACTGTAACTCGATTCCTCCGATCTCATCTAAAAGGATCAGATCTCCTTCGCTCGTCAACTGCATAAAGCTCTCTGTAAAACGGTCTGAGTGGAAGTGTAATCCGGTGTTTTCCACTGTCAGGAAACAGGTTAGTGGGGATTTGGTTACTTCGACCCAAACCTGATCAGCGTCCTTTGCCGGAATCATGGCATAGCCTAAGACGTTCTCCCCAGATCGGACTCTTTGTACCATAAAGCCTCCAATTTTGCCTTGGACAGAAGCGAGTAGTTGAATTAGGCTGGTGGTTTTTCCACTTCCAGAAGGACCTTTCAAAAAAAGCTTATTTTTCATGCTCCCCCTCTTCCTTTTTGGGTCCATCTTCAAGATAGAATTGAAACGCATCTCGGAACATGGATTCAGCATACCTCTCCAACGCTTGTTTGAATTCCATATAAATCTTTAAGAAGCGAGCTCCTTCTGGGGTCAAGCGGCTTTGCCCGCCTCTCTTTCCGCCTTGTTGACTGTCCAATAAGGCAAAACCCAGTTGACTCTCTGCCATTTTGATCCACTTCCAACCTTTTGAATAAGAGATGAGATTCAAAGTGCAGGCCTGCCTTAAAGACTGGCTGCGCGCAACGTCTTGCATCAATTGAGCCACCTGAGCAGAAAAGAATGATTCGCGACGTTGGATCAAAGCATCGATTTGGATCTTTAAAGGGTCTTTTTGGGACATGCTGGCAGCATAGCGTTTTAATTGTTGATACTCTTCCGGTTTATCAGCGTCCATGGTGGTACCGGCATCGGGTAAATCTAAGACCTCTTTCTGGCAATTCAGATGCTCTAAAGCCCCTTTCAAGCCGCCATCACCTGCATACAGGAGTAATTCCTTGATTAGCTTTTGGTCGATCAAAACCGGATGCCCTTCTTGACCTTTATAAGAGGGCAAAAGGAACTGACAGTCGGCATAATCCGAATACCCCATCATGGTCAATAAACTGCGTTTGGAAAAAAGAGGTACATCGGCTGGCAAAAAGAAGAAACGATCACAAAGAGGTTGAATGTGCTTCATGCCCATTTTGGCAGAATGGAACATATCGGTCGTTGCAAAATCATCGTTATAGATGCAATGAACCGATAAGGGTTGTAAATGACGTTGTAAAGAATCAGCTTCACGACCGGTGACGACGACGATCGGTGATACGCCGGCGCTTTGCAGGGTTTCAATGGCGGTGCGGATTACAGTAGAACCGCCTAATTGTAAAAGCGGTTTAAAGGATTTCATACGCGAGGACAAACCTGCGGCAACGATTACGGCTCCGGTTTTCATGACTCTTCTCCTTTTGCGAATGGTATATAAAAACATATCCCTTGCCTGGGATAACCCGGTAGTTCATCGCTACCGGGTTTTGCTTGCTCTGGTTCGGGTTTTGAACTAGGCTTCGATATAAGTGCAGCAGTAATCGGTGACTTGGTGGACCTTTAATTCAAATGAAGAATTGGCCGGTACGGTAAATTGGGTATTTCCGGTGTAGAGTTTAAACTCGGTTTCACCCGCTAAGCGGATATCCACTTCTCCGGCTAAAATTTCCATCAGCTCTTCTGCTGCGGTGTTGAAATGATAATCACCGGGCAAAAAGATTCCCAAGGTCTTTTTTACGCCTTCGGCGGTATATAAGGTGCGACTGGTAACCTTGCCGTCAAAATAAACATTGGCTTTGGCGACGATTGTGGCGTTCTTGAATTCCATATTTCTTCCTCTCCTTATTCCTCTATGTTGATTTTTCTTTTTCCGGGTTCGCAAAGTAAAGGTTCTACTGCAACGGTCCAAGGGATGGTAATCTGCAAGTTTTCTTGTAATAACTTCTCCAATGTAGCAGAAGTTTCCTCGCTGTCCAAGGTAATTTCGAGTTTGTTTTTGCGAAGAGTGGCTTTATAATTACGAATTTCGCGGTGCGCGAAGATAATCTCGTCGAGCTGATGCACCGTAAAGTCGTTGGCATACAAGGGCTGATCGATTCTGCATTGCCGAATGTCCAAGCGCTTGGGGAGAAAGCCGGGTGAGAACCGTCCCCAATCACCGGTGCGGTAACGTAGCAAGGGCATGGCGGTTCGTTGCAAGGTGCTTAAGACGATTTCGCCCCACTCACCTTCCGGGACCGCGGTACCGGTTACGGGATCGATGATTTCTAATTTAATAAACGGATGGCAAATTTGTTCAGCAAGACCATCTTGCCCCCGCACAGCTAAACCGAAACCGCTTTCTGTCAAGCCATAATGTGGGTGGGTTTTGCAGCCCCAAGTTTGTTCGATTTCGTGTAGTAACCAACATGGAACCGGATCCCCGGTCAATAAAATAGATTTGGGTCGCAAATGAGGAGCGAAGCGACTTAAAATCAACAATTGCGTGGGGTGTCCCAATAAACAATCGGCATCTTCAGCTTGAGAAATCGCCTCTCTGGGGTCTCTTAGAAATCCAAATGCCTCCGCTTCTCCGCCAAAACGATGAATTGCCCGAATCAACAACTCTCCTACACTGCCCGGAGTAGCTCCAGGCATAAAAATAGCAGCTTTTTGCTGGGGTTTCATCAGCTCTTGCATACCGATCTCAAAATATTCAGCAGTCAGTTCCAAATCTTCTTCAGAGAAGTAGATACGCTTCGGAGTTCCGCTGGTACCGGAGGTTGGCAAGGTGGTGATGCGGCTCACTTCTTTGGGAGGGATGCAGAGAAAGCGCAAAGGGTCTTGCCGTATGTCCTCGGAAGTGGTGAACCTCTGCAGACCATAGCGGTAAAAACTTGATTTTTCTGCTTGTTCGATTTGCTTAGCGAATGCCTCCTCTTGCCAAGCATCTAACTCTTGGAAAGAACCGATGCCGCAACGTTGTAAGATCCAAGTTTCTATTTTGGAGATCATGGAGACACCTCCCAAACAGATAAGAAATAGCCGGACTTGGCTTGCTTTAATTGGGTGCGATTGGCTCCCAAGATATTCTCAATACAGCCGTGATTAAAAATCAGCTGACCAAAGGTTTGTAAAACATCATGACTGGCATCTTGCCAATGTATGAGTTGAAAGCCGGCTTGCTGTAGCCGATGTTGAATTTCCTCTTCTCGCTCTACACGGCCTAACAAACCTTGAAAATCCGCCGATACACCGCGAGCATAAAAATCACTCATAAGCAGTTTCCCTTCCGGTTTTAAGACACGCTTCGCTTCTGCCAATACGATATCCGGAGGAAACATCTTTGAAAAACTGCATTCATAGAATAAGCCGTCTAACGAATGTGTAGTAAAAGGTAAGTGTGTAGCATCTCCTTGTAAAAGAGGCGGTTCGGCAACTAAATCCAAACCATAAGCAACATAACCCAAGGTTTGTAAATAGCGGACAGTAGAACCGTTTCCGCAACCGATATCGGCTAAAGTTGCTTTGTTGGGAAAGGCACAAAGCTTTAATCCTTGTTCAGTTAGAGCAAGACCACCCGGTCTAAGGCAATCGAGTGTTGATTCGCGCACGCTCATACTTCCCTCCAAGGAGTGTAATAATGGGCACAGAAAGGAACCATACGGCCGTGATCATAGACATGGAGGCGGCAATGTTTTAAACGCTCCAGATCAAGGTTTCCGGCGTCTTGGAAGGCAATGGCTGTTATGGTAAAGCCATGGCTTTGTACCCGTTCGGCAAAATAGTCTAAATCAAAGAGGTCATGGCTTGTGACAGAATCAGGGACTGAGGCGGAAGGATTTTTTCTCTGCCAACGTCTTGCCAAAAACTCACGTTTGTTGACCGCAGAGACAAGTCCTTTACCACACGCACAAGCAGCAGTCGGTCGTGACAGAGCTTGAGGAGTTCCGGTAGCGGTAATCACAAAATCGCCGTGAAAGCCACATAACGGATGGTCCTGTTGAGCTGGGAACAAGTTTTCCGCTTGAATTGCGCCCAGTGTTTGACGTTCGATTTCGGCAGCCAAGATATCGAGTGTCAAGCGCGGTGCAATTTCGGGTTGATCGGGAATTCTACCAAAGTAGCTGACCGGTTGAAAATTGACCCCGCGTACGGTAGGAGAGTTTGCCCACGCAAAACGTAAAATTTCACCTAAATGGTCTTCGTTTACACCCTGAACTACGGTTACCACTAGGGTGACTCCTAAGCCGGCAGCTTCGCAGTGGGCAAGCGCTCTTTTCTTGATTTCTAAGAGGTCTCGACCTCTTAGTGTTTCATAGATGTCTGCGCAGAGGCCGTCAAATTGCATGAAAACAAACGATAAACCGGCATCGGCCAGAGCGATGGCATAGGAGGGGTCTTTTGCTAAACGTAACCCGTTGGTGTTTAACTGAACATAACGGAGACCGGCTCTTTTGGCTGCTATGATGATTTCAGGTAAATCGTTGCGTAGAGTGGGCTCTCCCCCCGATAACTGTACTAAGGTTTTCCCGTGGTGGTTTAAATCTTGAAAGGCCAATTCTAAGTTGGTAAAGGCAACGTCGCTGCCTTCGCCACCGTCGGCAAAACAATACCGACACGTTAAATTGCAACGTTTGGTGACTTCCAAAACCACGCAACAGGTATCTTGTCGGTGTTCAGAGCAAAGTCCACAGGCATCAGGACAAGGAGGCGCACTTAAGAGTTCAGGTTCGTGATACTGCCAAGCATCCCCTGAAACTCTGAAATACCATACGGGAACACTAAAGACGCCGTGCTCGGGACAAGTTTTTTCCAGGTAAAGGACATTCTCTCGTTTGATATAGACAGCAGGTAGCTTTTTCTGGCAAACCGGGCAGAGACTAAAGGTATGCCGCAAGACTGCGGACATTTATTTGTCCTCCAATTCTTGCTCCACTTGAGCCATGCGGCCTTTCGCCAGTGATTCTGAGATGAAGACCAAACCGCATTTAGGGCAGGTAGGAATATCGGTATGAAAACTATGGCCAAGATACTTGAAGAAGGTCTTTTTGGGTTCCAAGGGGATCTTACAACGATGACAGGATAAGGTTTCTTGTTTTGTGGTTTTCTCCATTTTGCTATTCTCCAATCTGCATCCGGTGGCAGTAGGCATTTTCCAGCAAATACCCATTAGCATGAGGTCGATATTGCACCCAAAAAGTCATTTGTCCAATCATTAGATGCCCCGAATAGCTGCCGTCATCATGCATGATTTTAGCATCGGTTTCTTCACAGTGAGCGATTACGGCTTCAACATCTTCAATCAAAATCATGGCACGATTCAGTTTTTCTTTTAATTCGTCGCGAATAAATAGGTGAAGCTGAGGTTGAGGCATTTCCCATTCCTCCTCAAAAAATCTGTGGTATAAAGCTTTCTTTAACTGGCGTCGGTGCTGCCGACTCATACTGGCAGTGGGAGCTTTGCGTTGTTCGGGTTTTTGGTCGGTTGCCTGATTTAATCCGAATAAGAGATCGAAGAGGTGATAAGCAGGCTTTCCTGAAGCTGCAAATACATCACGGCAATTGGCACAATAGGTGACAAAGGGGAAAGTGCTGTCAGCACTGCGGCTTTTTACAACACCGTCGTAATACTTAGGATTGGCAATGGCAACTTGACCCCCCCAACCGCAACAACGGGGCATGTCTAATTCTTGAGCAATGGCAAGACCGCTCTTTTGAACCAGAGAGCGAACGGCTTGTTGCATTTCGGGTTGACCGGCGGATTGACAGGGATCAAAGACGCAAACAGGTGTTGAAGAGCTTTGTGGGGGGGTGAAATCGTGGGAATCCATCCATTCATAAAGGGAAAGCCCTTCAATTTCGGGCAAATGATCTCGGTAGATTCGTTGACAAGTGCTGCAAGCAAATAAGGCCTTTGGTTTGCCAAAAGAAAGCCAATCCTTGCGAGTTTGCTCTAATGTTTGTTGAAATAAGGGAATATTACCGGCCCAAAGCGCAGGTGCACCACAACAGCCTTGTAGCAAGGCGGCATCGGGAGCTTCTTGGAGAATATACTCGTAGCTTTCCAAAACATATTGAGGCTCACTTCCGCCTAAACGGCAACCGGGAATATACATCCAGGAAGAGGTTTCAATTCCGGGAGGTGCTTTGCATACGCGGGCTTGCTCACTGTTGGAAAACTCCAAATCTCGAAGCCAGAATTCGTGGAAAACCCAGGGCATGGCGCCTTTCTCTTCCATGGCTCGATGGCTCTGCAACAAAAAAGCACCGGTATCGATTCCTTGAGGGCAGACCAGCTTGCAGACATCACAATGATTACAAGTTGCAATCAAACGAGTTGCAACCGTACCATCTCCGTCTAAGGTGCCGGGGTGAATGGTGATTTCAACTTCTTCTTCAATGCGTTTCGGCGCTTTTCCGTAAAATTTCATTAAATCACAATTGCGTAGGCAGGCATCACACTGACATTTAATACAGCGTTGTGCTTCTGCAACCGCTTCTTCTTTGCTGAAGGGCTGACCAATTCTCGATGCAGTCGGCACCGGACGGATAAAGCGGGGGTCCATTTTTAACTTTGTCGGTTGCTTGGCTTCGGGGCTACGCATGATATCGGTCTTAAGATACCCTTCTATAACAGAGGCCATTTCCAGTCCGGAAGCTAAAGATACAATCGGATCTCCGGTCGCACAAAGAAAGACACCAGGGCGGGTCGTTGCCCCCGGAGAGTCGCCAAGAGCAAATCGATTTCCGTCTTTACCAGTCGCAATAAAAACTGCGTCAGCAGAAATTTCACTCAAATCAGTGATTTCGGTATTGAATTTGATTTCGTACTGCTCATGAACAAACTGGGCTTCAATATCCGGTAAAAATTCTTCCGGAGGCATGAGATCCCATAAGCTACCTCCGGTGCGATTGGTCTTTTCATAGATGATTACATCGTATTTTCGAGCTGTTAACCGCAAAGCTGCTCCTAATCCTCCTAAACCAGCTCCAATAATGGCGATTCGTTTGCCTTTGGCCGGTAAATAGTAACGATTAGGGCGCGTGTTGGTGGCATAGGTAACAGCAGCTTGTTCCAGTTTTTGTAATTCAATGAAGGTATCAACTTGTGTCCGGATACATGCTTCTTGACAGGGATGAGGACAGATTTTTGAAACGATTTCAGGGAAGCCAACCGTGTTTTGATACAACCGGAAAGCACTGTTAAAGCTTCCTCTTTGCAATTTTGTAATAAAATCGCGAACATCCAAACCAAAAGGACAAACCGCCGAACAAAAAGGGGGTTCATCACGCAGACAATCTTTCAGAATTTCTTGGAATTCTCGCATTGTGCCCTCCTTTCATATATTGAAGAGGAGATGTTCACCGATGTATGGTGAAGCATCTCCTCCCCGTCGGTGGTTGATGTTACATTGGATTGAGTTTAAAAGAATTTCTCGGCTCCGGTACCTAGCGGTACGAAGTAGTCTTCGGCGCCGACCTTGACCGGGTTGGCTTTGATGTTCTCTAATTCTTCATAGAGATCAGATCCCAAGAAGTATTTAGGAGGCATGATTTTTCCGCCTTTGGCCAAAATTTCAAGTCCTGCTTTAATTTTTTCTGCTGTTGCAGGCATTTCATAGACACGAACGCCACAAGCATTGTGAATCGCGTTCAACACTGCCACATGACCGGAAGATTGGAAGGCTTCAGAGGCTCCTGAGGAACCAAATGGACCTGCTTCATCGGGTCTCTCGTAGTGGACAACTTCGATCTCATCGGGAATATCCATAATGTACGGTACACCACTGGTCAAGGGGTTGGTGTGCTTTTTGACATCATCATAGTTTTCACTCAAAGCGAAACCGATTGCGTGAGAAATCCCACCATAGGCTTGACCGTTAACGGCATCGATATTACCGATTTTACCTACATCATCCACAGCGGTGAAGCGTAAAACAGTGGTTTTACCGGTAGCTGTATCGACTTCCACTTCAGCCATGTTTAGGATATAAGTATAAGCCGGGGTAGGGTCGCCGATACCGGTATTCGGATCCAAACGACTCAATCCAGGAATAGAGGTGTTGGAGAAGGTGCCTTCGTACTTGGTCGGAATTCCTTCTGCAATCATTTCTTCATAGGTGCGGTAAGACCCATCGGGTTTTCTCATAGCATCCATGAGCTTTTCACCGGCGATTTTAGTAGCATTTCCACTCATGAAGTGAGTACGGCTGGCACCGGACATGCCACTGTCGGGAGTGATTTTGGTGTCGTTTTGGATCAATCGGATTTGATCTGGTTTAACGCCCAAGGGTTTTAAGGATTCGAGCGTCAACATCAACGAACCAACATCGCCACCTTGACCTAAGTTTTGGTAGGTGTCATATTTGTAGAACATACCGTTAGGAGCGATTTCAAGTGCGACGGTTGCTTTATCGGTTCCGCCCTCGGTAACGTTGAATCCGCCCCAGGAAAGACCAACACCGCGACGTTTTTCCGGGGTTGTCTTTGCTTTGGCTTCGGCAACGGCATGGTCATAAAGAGGTTTCATGATTTCCATGATCTTTTCCATGGGGTATTGACGGAAGGGATAACTGTTGATATTGGTCTCACCTTCGCGAGCGATATTTCTCCATCGGAATTCGAAGGGATCAATACCGGCTTTTTCGGCCAATAAGTCCATCATGGCTTCCCCCATGGTGTAGGCTTGAGGAGAACCGTAAGCGCGATACGCGGTGCCATAGTTGTGATTGGTATTGGCGATTCGAGATAATCCTGCGACGTTCGGGATGTTGTAGGGGAAGAAGGCAAAACGGGCCGGTTTGGTAATCAAGTCGTCACCGCCCCAAGAGTAAGCACCATGGTCATAGCCAAAATCGAATTCAGCTGCTGTGATCTTGCCATTGGCATCACAAGCTAAGCGGGCATTGGAATAAGAGGGGCAGCGTTTACCACTATAATGATGATGCTCTTCATAGGTCATGGAAAGAGCAACCGGCATTTTGGTAACGACAGCGGCAGCGCCTGCTAAAACCAGATCTCCAGCGTTAGTGGACCAACCGAAGGAGCCACCGGTTGGGTTCATAATGACGCGCATTTTACTCTTTGGAACGCCCAGAGAATCTCCGATTCGACCTAAGGAAGAGTAAACACCCTGTGATTTGCATTGGAAAGTCAGATTATCATCTTCATCAAAATAGGCTTGGATGGTGTCGCCTTCTACAGAAAGGTGAGGTTCACGAGTGGAATGGAAACTGCCTTCGATACTGTACACCGATTCATCGATGACTTCAGCAACTTTATTGGCGTCTTCCAGACCGACACCCTTTAAGGTGGGTTGAATACAGAAAATATTTGGAGTATCTTCGTGAATACGCATGGCATCGGGCATAACGGCTTCTAAATAACTTAAGTATTCCGGTAATTGCTCGAATTCTACTTTGACTTTATTGGCAGCGTCTCTGGCATGATCTTTGGTATCGGCAACAACCACAGCAACAGCATCGCCATAGCGATAAATTCGATCTTCGCATAAGACTTTTCGACTGGGAACCATAACGGTGGTTCGTTCGTGGAATTGACCTTCGGCCATAACATTGGTGCCACCAGCCTCTTTGAGCTCTTTATGGGTGACGATCTTGACAACACCGGGCATTTTCGAAGCTTCTTCGGTATCGATTTTCAAAATCTTAGCGTGATGAGCAACTCTGGGTTGTACCATTACGGCATGAAGCGATTCAGCAGGCATTTTCAGCTCTTGGTCATCGCCATAATCCGCGGTTCCGGTAACTTTGGCTAATGCAGTGGGACGAACTAAAGGCTTACCATAGTATTCATTATCTTTGGGTAACTGGTAGGTAATGTCTTCAATGCTGGCTTCGCCACGCACTACTTTGGCTGCAGCCATGACGGCATCGACAATTTGTTTGTAACCGGTGCAACGGCAAATATTTCGATGCTTTTGGAACCATTGACGGACTTCATTTCGGGTGGGGTTGTTGTTTTTTTGCAGTAATGCATACGCTGCAACAATAAATCCGGGGGAGCAGAATCCGCATTGAACGGCACCACAGTTCATGAACGCTACCTGCAAGGGATGCAGGTTGGTGGGTGTGCCGATCCCCTCAATCGTGATAACTTTGCTGTATTCTTTCACAGCTTTGATTTTGCGCACACAGGATCGAATCACTTCGCCGTCTAAAATCATGGAACAAGAACCGCAAACGCCGGTCCCGCAGCCGATTTTAGTGCCGGTTAATCCCATGCGTCGTAAGACATCGGCTAAGGAGTCTTTTTCAGGGTTGCAGATAAACATTCGATTGACGCCATTGATGTTGAGCCACATTTTCCGTAACTTCATGTTTCTACCTCCAATTTTAAATTTAACGATAAAGCTACCCTATCATTTTAATTTTATGAAATTTCAGATCAAGTTTCCACTTCAAAAATCGTGTCGGACTTTGCAGAAAATCGGGTTCTTTATTTTTGTTGATCAAAAGCATTGAGATTGTCTTCAATCACCAATCCCAAAAAGCGAGCCAATTCCACCGCCTGCATTGAAGTAACTATGGCACCGCTGAGTTCAGGACCGGCTAATCTCAGGCCTTCCAAAAGGCAGCTTCGAAGATCGATCCCTTTTAACGAAGTATGCAGAAACTCGCATGAAGTAAGGCTACACTCCTCAAGTGTAACATGCTTAAAATGACAGTCGCTGAAGGAGCTGTTGGGGAAATCACATTTTTCAAATCGAACAGTATTTAAATCACCTGTGGAAAAACTGCAGTATTCTCCGGATACTTCTGAAAATAATACGTGGCGCCACAAGACACCGCTAAAATCACTGCCCAGAAATTTACATTGGCGAAACTCAACTCTTTCCAAGCGACATTCTAACCAAGAGGCATTGGAAAAATCGCAAGACTCAAAGAGCACATGTTGAAAAGAGGCCTTATGTAAACGGGTCTTCGTGAAGTCACACTTTTTGAAGTGGCAAGATTGCACATGAAGAGGGTAATAAAGGTTTTTTGGCCAAAGCTCTTGAATAAACAAGCCATCTTGAAGGGTTTCTTCATCACGATGACAGTGCTCCAAAGACTCTTCTAAAGGCAGGAGCATACTGAGTTCAGCAGGAAACAAGGGTTTCAACAAAGGCAAAAGCACCACTCCTTTTGTTCCGCGAACATTCTAAATTTTTAAAAAGTCCTACCGCCATTATAACACAAAAGCAACGGTAGACGAAGGAAAGCCGAAGAAAAATGAGAGGATGATTTTAATGAAAATACAAAGTGTTCACATCGTATGTTTTAGTCCGACTCAAACAACGTTACATGTTTTGGAAGCCATAGCTTCTGCCTTTCCGGTAGAGTTGCATGTGCACGATGCCACCTTGCAGCTGGAGAACATTCAATTACCGGAATTTTCTGAACAGGATTTAGTCTTAGTAGGAGCGCCGGTTTATGGTGGGAGAGTACCAAGGATTGCAGAAGCCTTTTATCAAGGCGTTCGAGGTAATGGTTCACCTGTAGTTGTGGTAGCACTATATGGGAATCGCGCCTTCGGAGATGCTTTGGTAGAAATGAAAGAGTATTGTTCGGCCGGAGGATGCAAAGTTGTGGCCGGAGCAGCCTTTATTGGAGAACATTCCTTTGGAACGAAAATAGCCAATCGTAGACCGAATCCAGAAGACTTACAGTTAGCCCAAGATTTTGGTCGTCTAATCGCTGCCAAATTGTCTGCCGATCACTTGGATCCGGTCGAGCTACCCGGAACAACTCCACTGAAGCCTAGGAATCCGGCAGCGCCCTCTGCATGGGCTCCGAGAACTACGGATGCTTGTATTGAATGCGGGATCTGTGTAGAGAATTGTCCGGTACATATTATTGATGCCAAGGACCCCAAGCAGATTCTTGAACCGGAAAAATGTCTTCGATGTGGTAGCTGCGTTAAAAAATGTCCGGTTTCAGCAAAGTTTTTTGCGGGAGAGGCTTTTGAACAAACCATGAAATATTTAACCGCTGCATGTAGCGAAGAGAAAAGCCCTCAAATATTTCTCTAAAAGGGAAAAGGTTCACTCTACCGGCGGATACTCAGTACAGAGTAGACGGTATGCGGGCTCATCTTCTTCGATGACCGGGAAACGCCCAATCGGTTCCAAAAACCGATTATCATTCTGATCATCATTGCATTGAGAGACTTCGCCTATTAGGACAGGGCCATGTCCCGGTTTCGCCCAAAAAGCATGGTACAACCGTGGGGGAAGTGTGATGCTTTCTCCCGGAGAAAGTTCAAGAACGGTCCCTGCTTTTACGCAATACCGACGGCCATCTTGTTGAACCTCTACCGGTTGATCCGATAAACCTTCGTCAGCATTTGCTTGATACAGTTGCATCATTAAAATGCCACCATTGCGATTAATGATATCTTCCCTTTTATACCAATGAAAGTGCATAGGGCAGACTTGGTTTTCTTGGCTAATCAGGATTTTTTCGGCGTATGGTTTATCGTAGATTGTATGACCGCGCTTTCCGTTACGAAGGGTGATCAGAGTTAGTCCAAGATCATTGAATCGGCCAAGGCCGTAATCGGTGATATCCCAACCTAGCATGCATGCACGGATTTCTTCATATTCTCTACCCTTCTCCAACCATGCGTGCGGTTCAACCTGGGCAAATGGGGGCAAAGCAACAGAATAGGTCTGACATAATAGAATGGCTTTTCGAATGGAACGATTGATTTCAGAGCGTTTCATATATTGCTTCCTTTCAGGAGGATAACTCCGAGAATTTTTGTGAGATTGCATTGAAAGAGCAATGAATACGAGGGGTATTCCCTTTGCAGAATTGGACTTCTTCAGCCGTTGGCATAGCGGGCATTGCCCCATAGTGACTGCAACAAAGTGCACCGGCAGCATTGGCGGAGTCTAAGATATCGATCAAAAAATCAGAAGTAGGCTTTTTCCAGTGGGCTTCATCTTTTAATAAGCAGCTCAAGGCACAACCAAAGAAGGCATCTCCGGCACCGGTCGTGTCAAGAATGGGAGTGTCATAGGTTGGTTGATACAGTATTTTATCTTTAGTTGAAACCAAGCTCCCTTCGGAGCCAAAGGTGAGAAAAATAAGGCGTGGCCCAAGACAATGAAGTTTCAAGAGCGCCTGTTGGAGCGAAACGGAGGGGAACAACCAGCTCATTTCTTCTGAACTCAATTTCATAATATCAGCTTGAGTAGCTCCCCAGAGTAAGCGCTTTCTGACTTCGGCTTCCGGCAGGTGTTGCCATAGAAGAGGACGATAATTCGGATCATAGGAGACCGGCACCCCAAGGTTTTTGACCCTGAGAAGAGCGGTTTCGGTAGCTTCTTTTGCCGGTGAATGAGTCAGTGATAAGGAGCCAAAGTGAAATAAACGGCACGAAGACAGCAAGGGTTCCGATACTTCTTCCGGAGTCAATTGTGTATCTGCTCCCGGATTACGGTAAAACTGAAAGGCTCGATCGCCTTGCTCGTTCAATTGGACAAAAGCTAAGGTTGTTGGAGTTGTGGTGCTTCGCGCTAGCCCACCGGTGTCAATTCTATAGTGTTCTAAGTTAGCTTTGAGATAATCCCCAAAGTGATCTTGACCAACTTTACCAATGAACCCCACCTTGTTTCCTAATCGAGAAGCCATGGTCAAAAGATTGACCGGAGCGCCTCCTGGATTTGCCTGGAAACAGTGTTTCGGTAATGGAGTAAAATCTATTAAATATTCACCTAGAGCAACGATATCGTACACAGAGAATCTCCCCCTCTTTACGGTTTTTGATTCGTCTTTGTTGCAGAAATCTCCTTGTTATAAATCTTTGTGGAGAAAGATAGAGAAAAAGTTCACTTTCCTTTATATTATGGCTTAACTCAATCAATATTGCATAGCGAGTAAATTATCAAATTCAGAAGCAAGGATAACCGGGTTAAATTCGCGAATATAATACAAGATTTATTCTTCAAAATAGGTCGTACCGTTCCATTTGAACAAGAAAGGAATCTCTATGAGCGAATACGGAAGATTATTTAAAGCGGTTCGGGGCATTTTTCGCTGGTTCACACCGCAGTATCGAATCCGACAAGAGCATGAACTTCCTTCGCCTAGTGTTTTTCTGTGCCGCCACAACAATTTAACCGGTCCCCGAATCGTCATGACTTGGTTGCCCAACTTTGTGCGAACCTGGGTATTTCATGTTTTTATGGATCGAGTGACTTGTTTTGGCCATTATGTTGGGTATACTTTTACTCAGCGGTTCGGTTATTCAAAATGGAAAGCCAAATTGGCAGCTAACATTCTTACTCCTTTTGTAGTAAACGTATTGGATTCCATGCGTGCAATTCCCGTTTTCAGAGAGTCGGTACAATCTTTTAAAACGATCAAAGAGTCGATCCGAGCGCTACTTGCAGGGGAAAATGTGTTGATTTTCCCGGATATCAATTACACGTCAACCGATAAAGAAGTTCGGAGCATTTATGAAGGCTTTCTATACTTAGAACGCTATTATCATAATAAAACCGGCAAACACTTACCGTTCATTCCCATCTACTTAGATCACGAACACAAAGAAATCATCCTGGGAGAAGCGATTTGTTTTGCCGATGGCATAGATTTTAACGACCAAAAAGAAAGCATACTGGATTTGATCACACACCGCATTAACTCCCCCACAAACTAAAAAACGCCGTTTCCCAACAGGGAAACGGCGTTTTTGAACGATTATTGGTTGAGTTTACCCCAGTCTTTGAGGTATTGCTCTTTGGTGAGGGGGGCTTTGAATTCGGAGCGGATCTTCAATGCGTTCTCGGCGTCGTTCGCTAAGAGATCGACCACGGTCATCGCCATCATTTTGGCTGCAACGATGTACGATAATTGCGGATTTGCTACTTCGTAATTGGAACTATGTGCTACTCCGCTGATGCCCCCTACAGTTGCATGAACGGTGGGGATCAAATTGGAGACATCGTTGGCATCAGTCGTAAAACCATGACCTGGAGCAATGTTTTCCTCGCCAACCAGTTGAACAAAATTTTGATGAACTAAGTTTTTAAGAGTTGATTGCTCGAAGGCAAACATATAACCCGGAATATCGAAAATTTGCACTTCAGCACCCAATGCATCGGCTCCGGCTTTGAGCGCGCGGTTGACTTTGAAGCTGGCATCCTCAATAGCAGGTAAGTTCCGCCCACGTACGAATGTTTCAATGCGTACATCCGCAGGTACAACATTGACTAAGTTACCTCCTTTGGTAATGATAGGATGAACACGGATACCATCTTCGTCTTTGAAGGTGTCGCGAACGGCATCGATCGCAACCAAACCGATTTTAGCAGCATTCAAAGCATTAATCCCTTGAGAAGGACTGGCCGCATGGGATTCTTGGCCTTTATAATGGATCAATTTGGCAACAAAACCCATTCCACCGGCACCACCGGCCGTGACCTTGTCGCCACCGGAAGAATGTTGCATGACCATCGCATCCACATCATCAAAGTGACCCAAACGAATGAATTCTTGTTTACCGCCTAAGAAGGCGATTTTACCATCTTTGATCAATTGATTACGGAATTCAAGTTCCACCGGTTCTTCGGAAGGAACGGCCATGAAGGCCACATCACCGGCGAGGTCTTTCATGACCCCAGAGCGAACCAAGCCAATGGCGGCACCTAAAAGCGAAGCGGTTTGAACGTGATGTCCACAGGAATGTGCTGCTCCGGTTATGGGATCTGCACAGCGATGTCCCGGGGCTACGACAGCATCTAATTCGCCCATCAGAGCGACTTTGGCTTTTCGTTCTTTCCCTTTTGCCGTAGCAATGACTCCGGTAATCGCGACTTCACTTTGATATGCTAAACCCAAATCATCAAAAACCTTTTTAACTTTAGCGGCTGTTTTGAATTCTTTATAACCCAATTCGGGTTCAGCAAAAATAGCCTCTCCTAAGCCAATGATCTGTTCCGCATTTTGGTCTATGGCAGCACATACTTTTTCTTTCAGTTGATTGATATCCATAGTAATTCATTCTTTCGAATTGTTTTTGTACTCGTAATGATAGTATAGCATGGTTTTCGATCTTTGCCAATAAAAATGCTCCCAAACGGTTATCCGTTTGGGAGCATTTCAATTAGATGTTACGGCAGTAAATACGCAGAATAACCTTCCGAAATAATCTCATACACATCTGAACTTCCAACCAAATAGGCTCTTAATTCAAATGTGCGATCTTTCAATAGCGCGTAAGCTTCGCTTGCCAGCAGCTGCTCAAAGACCACCGTTTCATGAGGAGCAACAACAGTTTGTGTTAGCGCCATCGTAAACGATTTGTCGGCAGACCAGGTATAAAGAATCTCTCCTTCACGATCTAAAAGCTTAAAATCGAATTTCTGGCCACTGGTATGTTGCAGGAAAATCTCTTGTTCGGTATTGTTTTGAAGAATCAACCGCATTGCTAAGCCATCGGTTTCTTCTTTCATCTCTGCATGGATCTGAAATTCCTGTTGTAAGTTTTGCAAAAGGTTGATTAGTCTCGAGATCATGGTGACGCCTTCCCCTCTGGTAGCAGACGCCTTAGGAAATAAAAAGTTATCTCCACGACCCTTTAACAAATTCAACAATTGAGCTTTCATAACATCGTTTGTGTAGGCCTCATCGATTTCTGCATGGTCAGCAAAAGGAGCCGGCATCATCATAATCAGAGCATACTGTCCGCCGGTGCGAAAATCCAGTGCTTTTATGATGAGATGCACCATTTCTTCGCGATTCAGAGCATCTTCTGGGTAAAATTGTCCCGTAGGTTCAATAATACCTGAAATGACTAAGTCATATAATTGAGATGCACCCGGGGTTTCGTTGTCGACATCCTCGAAAAACTCATGAATATCGATCGCGGCAAAGTAATTGATATTGATGCCTAACGCTTCATGTAGTGCTCGTACGAACTCCATTCGAGTCATAGCCAAGTCTCCTTGAAAATTCGCATCCAGGGCAAAAATGACTGGGTATCCGAAAAGAGCGGCATCTTGTTCATACCACTGACCGACAATATCTCTGTAGTACGGTTTAGGCATCGCTTTGGTAATGGTTCCTCCAACCTCAGCCAGTGCATTTAAGGGCAACATGCTGAGTAATAAACTTAAAATAAGAAGAGGGATGAATGTTTTCTTTTTCATAATCTTCGAAGCTCCTTTTTTGGTTGTGTATTCATATAGACGAAGCTTCTTAGCGGTAAGTTCCCTATTCTATTCCAAGGCGGCACGTGCTCGCTTAAGATCGGCAATAATCGATAAATGTTGCGGACAGGCGATCTCGCAGGCTCCACATTCCACACAGTAACTGGCATCGGCATTTTTTTCAATGAGTTCTTTATAAAGGCGACGCGCTTTCTGCATAGAACCGGGGGTGGCGGAAGCATGAAGGTTCCAAGCAGCAAAGACACCTGGTATATCGACACCGGACGGGCAAGGCATGCAATAACGACAAGCAGTGCAACCGATGTTGATGCGAGAATGCCAATAGTCAGAAACGTCTTGTAATAACTGTTTTTCCTCTGAAGTCATGCAGCCGATTTTCATGTCTTCCATGGAGCAAATTCTCAAATTATCGGTCACATGCTCCATGAGGCTCATGCCGGATAAAACGGTAGAGACCTCTGGACGGTCGGCCAAGAAGCGCAATGCCCATTCAACCGGAGTGCGTTGAACCGGGGCTTTATCTAACATTGTGCGAATATCTTCCGGTAAATTGGCCAATCTTCCGCCTTGCAAAGGTTCCATAATTATGACGCCCAAACCCTTTGCGGCAGCTGCTTCTAAGCCTTTCAAGCCTGCTTGATGTTCGGTGTCAAGATAGTTGAGTTGAATTTGACAGAAGTCCCAGTCATAGCTGTTGAGAATTTCTTCAAAAACCTCAAAATCATCGTGGAAGCTGAAGCCGTAATATTTGATTTTTCCGGCTTTTTTGGCAGCTTCTGCGCGTTCCCAAAGTTTATTGTCCTTAACAACCTTCCATAGATCCTTATCTAACGTGTGTTGTAGATAAAAATCAATGTGGTCTACCTGCAATTTGTTGAGTTGCTCATCTAATAATTCGTCCCAATGATCGGCCGATTTGACTAAATAGGTCGGGTTTTTGGTAGCTAACATGACTTTTTCACGATACCCATCTTTCAGGGCTTTGCCGGTGACGATTTCCGATTGCCCTCCGTGATATCCGTGGGCGGTATCCACATAGTTGACCCCTTGATCGATAGCGTGGCGAATCATGCGAATGGCTTCCGGTTCGTTGATTTGTTTGTTGTCTCCATTCAAAATGGGCAAACGCATGGTGCCGAAACCAAGTAAAGAGGGTTTAAAGTCGATTTTTCCGAAATGACGGTATTGCATTAAGAGTCACTTCCTTTCTTTGAATACTATATATATTCGCCGGTAGGTAAAAAATAACCTTCGTACACGAAAAAGCGCTCGCACTTTGGGAGAGCGAACGCTTGATTTCATTTGTATATCCATTATAGCACAGATAAAATTTTTAGACAAGACTTTCTCTTGCACCAATCTGGTGTATAATATAAGGTGCAGTTTCTATAGCATGAAAATTTACTAAAAAGTAACCAACAGAGCACCCGGAGCAGCATAGGTTCCAATTACCGGACCGATTTGAGAAAAGATGATTTCAACAGGGTTTAATTCTTCTCTGACCATTTGTAAGAAGGCGCGCATGCGCTCTTCGCTGTCGCCATGAGCAATACCGATGCGCAAAGGACGGGTGCTCCCGTATTTTTCTTTCATTGCGTTGACCAGATAGCGCAGGGCACGACTTTCGCTGCGTGCTTTTTCAATCACTTTGACAAAGCCGTCATAATCAACATGGACGATCGGTTTTATGGAAAGCATATTGGCGGCAATGTAGGACAAACGAGAGACGCGTCCCCCTTTGACAGCATATTCTAAGGTTTCCAAGGCTACCATGACCTTTAATTGTTGACGTGCGTTTTGCAGTTCCAGTAAAATTTCCGGTACACCAAAGCCTTTCTCTACCAGTTCAGCGGCTTGCATTGCTAAAAGACAGAAGCCAAGCGAACCCGATAAAGTGTCATAAAGAGTAACACGGTCTTCAAAACCTTCGGAAGCTAATCGGAATGCTTGAAAAGTGCCTGAAAGCGAAGAAGAAATGGTCATACAGATGACATGGTCATACTGTTCTAAACTTTCGCGAATCAGTTTTTCACAAACTCCAACCGAAGGTTGAGCAGTTTTGGGTAATTCGGTGTGAGTTCTGCACCAACGATAAAATTCGTCAATGCTGAGATCAACGCCATCTTGATAACTCTCTTTGCCTAATTGAACGAACAGCGGCGCTACCCCAATATTCCATTTTCGGATAAACTCTTGGGGCATGTCACAGGTGCTGTCTACTAAGATACGGATCTTCATGAAGAACCCCTCCTTCTTACCAACTTTACTATATTATAAACAATTTATCTGCTTTTGCAAAGTGAATTTTGCAAATTTCGTTGAAAGGGTTGAATCCATGCGTCGACTACTATTAACCATTCTGTTTCCGGCTAGCGTCAGCCCCCATTTGGGACAAGCGCTGACCATTGCCCAAGCTCAAAAAACATTTACCGAGAATAACGGTCCCGAAGGATTGCGCTACTCGGTCACTTTTGCTGCTCCTGAGGAAGTGGAACCGTATCGTGTACTGTGGGCGATGGTGAGGAATTGGAAAGGCAGCCAACACCTCCTCGACGGCGTTGAGATCCCCTTTGATTCTGTGCAAGAAACGCTGGATTGCTTCGGTGAGGGACAACGATTGGGAAATAAAGATTGGTGCTTCGGTGACACAGCGGGTTCGGTCGGCTTTGCTCCCCTCTTTCCCTGTCGCTTCATTCCTATTTCTGAGGCGAATCATCTAGGGTGGTTTCAATATGGGAGTATGAATCGAGAAAAAGTTTTTATCGTTGACAAAATCAAACTAAGGCAGAGGATTAATTATTATCTGGAAAAAAGCAATGCTCGATTTTGTCCTCTCCTTGACGGAGCAGTAATCGATGAAATCGTGCGTCAACTGCCCAGCCGGATCGATCCTCAAAAAGATGAAGAATGGACCTACAAACAAGGATGGGTCAAAGGACGCTTTCAAGTGATCGGAGTAGAAAAAAAGCAATCCGGAACGCGCAGTCTGCCTTCAACAAAACCAGCAAAGAAAGAAGGCGTGGAAAAAGCGGTAAAGATCGAAATAAACAATACTGCGGAACGCGATATCCCTCTTGTGCGGTATCATCAAATCGGCGGGCTGGACTCGGTGATCTCTCAAGTGAGAGAAAGTGTGGAGTTGCCGATGAAAATGCCCCAATTGTTCACGCACATGGGAATCACCCCCCACAGAGGAATCTTGCTCTATGGACCTCCCGGTACCGGCAAGACCCTGATTGCGAAAGCGTTAGCGAATGAATGCCAAGCTCATTTCATCTTTGTCAATGGCCCGGAGTTGATCTCCAAATGGCACGGCGAAACCGAATCGAATTTAAGAAAAATCTTTGAAGAAGCGAAGGCCAAAGCACCTTCCGTCATCCTATTTGATGAAGTGGATGCACTGACACCGAATCGAGATCAAGTGACTTTAAATTATGAAGCCGTGGCCGTGTCTCAGTTGCTCTCTCTCATGGATGGATTGGTGGAGCGCGGCAATGTGGTAGTGATCGGAACCACGAATCGCCCTCAAAGCGTGGATGCCGCACTGAAACGACCGGGCAGATTAGACCTACACTTAGAAGTGGGATATCCTGATTTGTCTGGGAGGATAGATATTCTTCGTATCCATACAGCAGCAATGCCCTTAGCAGACGATGTAGACTTGCTCCGATTAGCGGAGTTAACTCCTGACTCCAGCGGTGCCGATTTAGCGTCCCTATGTCGCGAGGCGGGGTTGTTGTGTATCCGCGAAAAAATCACGATTTCAATGACCGATGGCGTCCCCGATATATCGGCCGAGGAAATCTTGGAGTTGACGGTGCGACAAGAACATTTTTTGCAAGCTTTAAGCAATCGTAAGGAGTAAAGAACTTGTAAAACAAACTAAATTTTGCTATACTGAAGCACGTATACCAAATTACAAAGATGGGGAGTCTTATTTTTATGCTGACATGGAAGAAGCCGAGTCTCTCTGACAAAGCCTTATTCGAATCGTTTTTATGTTTTGACGAACGTGAAAGCTATGAAACCTCTTTTGCGACCCAATATATCTGGAGAAATTATACAGACTTGGAGTTTTTGGTACATGACAATATGTTGATTATGCATAACCATAAAAATGGCCGGGGAACCTATTATCAAATTCCTTGTGGCTATAAAAAGGAAAACATTCCGCAAATCGTCGAATTTTTACAAAAAGCACGACCAACTGATTACTTATTTGGAGAAGTTGACGAATATTTTGCTCTCGAGGTTCAAGAAATGATGGGCGATCAAGTAGAGTTACTGACCGATCGTGCCGATGACGAATACATTTATTCGGTTCAGGAACTGATTCAACTCAGTGGCAGACGGTTTCATGGCAAGAGAAACCACTGGAATGCCTTTCAACGCTTATATCAATTCCGCACACAATCCATCGATACCCCGGAAGTTCGCGATGAGTGTTTATCCTTATTGCGCGAGTGGTTTTGTAACAAAGGTCTCTGTGACGAAGAACTTGAAGCAGAACAGGCTGCCATTGGAGAAACCTTAAACAACTTGAAAGCACTACGACTGGAAAGTATGGCCTTGTATGTTGACGATAAAGTGGTGGGCTTTACGATCGGGGAACGATTGACCCCCAAAGTAGCGATTATCCATTTTGAAAAAGCAGATGCTTCTTTCCGAGGAGCCTATAATTATTTAAACCAACACTTCTTGGAGACGCATTTTTCTGACGTAGAGTTTGTAAATCGTCAGGAAGACGCCGGAGATGAGGGCCTTCGTAAAGCGAAGACCGATTATAATCCAATACGCATGTTGAAAAAATATTATATCCGCCGCAAACAATAGAACGGAGGAAAGCAAATGTTGGGAGAAGGACCGGTTTACCTGCGCTCGCTGGCTACAAAAGATTTTCCGGCGATTTCTGCCTGGTTACAGGATGTAGAATTCCTTTCGACCTATGATTATGTACCGCCCAAGCCAATGTCCTTACTGGATATTGTTTCACTTTGGATGCGCTATTTGAGCAGCGAAGAGGTTGTTGTTTTTGCGCTCTGTGAAAAGGAGTCTAATAAACTCATCGGTTGGCTCGGTTTTGATGAATGGGATAAAGAAAACGGAGTGGCAACCCTATTCATTGGCATTGGTGATCGCAGTATGCGCGGCAAAGGCTATGGCAAAGCAGGCGTACAAGAGTTGCTCCAATATGGTTTTGCAGAGATGAAATTACACAAAATACAGCTTATGGTTTTACCATTCAATAAAGCAGGGGTCGCTCTCTATGAAAAAGTAGGCTTTCAGCGGGAAGGCATTTTGCGTCAAATGGTTCTTCGTGACGGACAGCGTCATGATTTGTTCAGTTATGGGTTGCTCCGAGAGGAATGGCTCGCTTATCTAAACCACTAAGCATAACAGAAACAGCTTGAAGCAAACGCTTCAAGCTGTTTTTGTGATCTAGAAATTATTTGGCTTCTTCTTTGACGCTCCAAACCTTCCAGACATTACCAACCAATTCCGGGCTGGGGCTTAATACGGTTTTACCAGGTCTCCAGCCGGACGGAGTTGCCTTGGTACCCTTGGATTCACGGACCAACTGGTAGGCTTGAACCTGACGTACTGTTTCGGAGACATTGCGTCCTACCGGCGGGGTCAGGACTTCATACCCCTGGATGATGCCATCGGGATCAATAATGAAACGGCCGCGGTTTTCTACGCCGGCATCGGAATCATAAACGTTATACAGTGTACCGACTTTGCCACCGGCATCGGAAAGCATGGGGAAAGGAATCCCGCCTTCTACCATTTTGGAAAGTTCATTATCATTCCACATCTTGTGAACGTAAACACTATCAACGCTTACCGAAAGAACTTCTACGCCTAAATCTTGGAATTTGGAATAACTGTCTGCAACTGCAGACACTTCTGTCGCTCAGACAAAAGTGAAGTCACCGGGGTAAAAGCATAAAACGACCCATTTACCTTTGAATTCTGACAAACGGAAGTTTTTGAATCCGCCTTTAAAATAAGCAGCTAATTCAAAATCCGGAGCAGGAGCACCAACTTTGATCATGGGAACAACCTCCTTCGTTTTGGTAATCTCTTCAACTTGAATCACTTCTGGGACGGCAATCGAAGATTTAGGCCGAACACAACCGGGTTTGAAATCAGTCGGCATTGAAAAACCACCTCCAAAATTCTTTGTAATGTTACACTTCTCTAACATTATTTAAGAATCCTTCTCAATTAAAAATTAATTGAGAAGGATTCGTGGTTAGTCTGAAACCTTAAACAGGTGATTGTCTACGGCGAATTGTCGGGTGCTATATAGAATAAGAACTTCGTCTATTTGTTGTTCCGTAAGATATTCATCGACGCTACGATTATAGTAGCGTAAATCGAGTAGATGCACTTCTGCATAATGATACGCCAAAAAGGGTGCCAAGACATGGGAAAAGGAATCCTTTATCAACAATAGACGGTTGCCTTGGGGGAGATCTTGATTGCGTAAGATGGTCAAAGCATGATTCCCATCTAAGTAATAGGTGTATTTATCTTTTTCAAGCAATCTTTCCGGGAAAAAGAAAGAATCCCCACTATGGTCACTGTCTGGTATGAGTACTTCAAAAGTAGGACTGGTATTGGGATCAACAAGTTGCCAGCGTTCGATTTGATCGGCTTGGGCATACCCGCCACCTGCTTTGGCATCGAGGGTCCCGAAAAATTCTTGATTGACGATCTCCCGTTGAAAAGAATCTTCAGAGTAAGGCTCGTAGCCTAAGAAAGGCATAAGGGTTTGATAAAAACGATACGCACCTAGAGCGGTCCAATGATGATCGGTATTAAAATACAGATCATCTTGGGCGTTTTCATACAGGCCTTGCCAAAGCTCGCTACCAAAGTAGCTTGATGAGTTTGATACTCCTTGAAGCAAGGTTTGAACATAGGCTGCTTGGTCCGGGGGGGAAGCGAAACTGGGGAGCTTATGCCTTTGAATCTCGGTTGCAGTGGGAATCCAAGCGATACGCACCAGCAAGGGAATCCGTTCAACAAATTCGGCGATATAGGACAGGTTTTGTAGACTTTTAGAAAGATCTGGCTGATCAAAACGCTCGATCAAACTATGATCTTTGGCGAAGTAGACGCCATTATTCTCTTTCTTTTGCAGCAATCGTTCGGTATCGGATTTGACCGACACCCAAAATTCACGCAAGGGAAATTGATCGGTCAAAAATGTTTCGAAATCGCCGGTGAATTCTCCGCTTACTAACGACGCCCAACTGAACTCAGGCATATTGGCCAAAAAACGGTTCTCTGAAGCCGAAAACTCTTGATACGGCCAAAAGAGGTTGATTAGAGATCCTCCTAAGAAGAAGAAAACAAACAAGAAGGTTGCCGTTTTTGACAAAGCAGAAGTCGATGAAGTTTGCATGACGAGAACCTCCTAAAAGCGGAAATATAAAAAGGGGTTGTAAGTTGAATCAACCAAATAGGCAGTACTAAAGAAAAAAGATAACGCTAAAACCAGTGCTGTTGCCGGGGTCAGCCATTTTGGATTTGCTAGTTTTAATTGATGGTGCAGCTTGGCAAAAATCGGTGTCGATGCCAGAGCACATAAGAGAAAGAGAGGAAGGTAGGCAGTGAGAAGAAAGACTCCTTCACCGGAAACCAAAGGTACCTGTCCAAAACCGAACAGCCTCCCAAAATATACAGAAATGGTCGACAAATCTTCGATTGCAAAAATCACCCAACCCATAACGGCAAAAAAGAAGGTAATCGCAACAGAAATCAGTGCCGGCAAACGTTGCAAAATTTTACTCAAGAAATATTTTTCGGCGACGAGTAATACAAAGTAATAAAGCCCCCATAAGACATAGTTCCAATTGGCTCCGTGCCAAAGACCGGTCAAAGACCAAATTGCAAAAATATTGAAGATATGCCGAGCCGGGTGAACTCGGTTGCCACCCAATGGAATATAAACATATTCACGGAACCAAGTTCCCAAGGATATATGCCAGCGTCGCCAGAATTCCGTTACCGAACGACTGATATAAGGGAAATTAAAGTTTTCGGGGAATTCAAAACCCAACATTTTTCCTAATCCAATAGCCATATCGGAATACCCGGAAAAGTCAAAATAGATTTGAAAGGTAAACGCCAGAATACCGATCCAAGCCGCCAATACCGATTGTTCGGAAGTAGGCAATCCCTTGACTTTATCCCACAACAGACCAATGTTGTTAGCTAAAAGGACTTTTTTAACTAATCCAACGGTAAAGCGCTCTACCCCTTGCGCAAAAAGACTTAGGGTCTCCACACGATGATTCAAGGCTTCAGCAATATCTTTATAACGCACGATTGGCCCGGCAATCAATTGAGGGAAGAGTGCCACATAAGCGCCAAACGATAAAATGTTGCGTTGGATCGGAGCTTCTTTACGATAGACATCGATACTATAGGACATGGTTTGGAAGGTATAAAAAGAGACCCCGATCGGCAAGGGAATATTCAATAAAGGTAGATTCCAATGGAGCAACGCGTTGAGGTTCATAATCACGAAATCAGCATATTTGAAGAAACCTAAGATCGCTAGGTTACCTACCACAGCCAAGGCAACCACAGCCTGTTGCTTCTTTTTATTACCTTCAAAACGGCCTAATAACAACCCGTTACAATAATCGAAAATGGTGGAGAATAACATGATTAAAATGTAAATCGGTTCTCCCCATGCATAGAAAAACAGGCTCGAAAAAAACAAGAACCCATTACGAAGGGAGCGAGGTAACAGGTAATAGACTGTTAAAACTACCGGCAAAAAGCAAAACAAGAATAGTAAACTGGAAAAGACCACGTCGCTTTTCACCTCGCTCGTTGTGTATTGGGAATTTTGTTAATCCGGCTGATAAGCCTGTTCAATGTGAGTGGTTATATTTTCTCGATACGGACTTTCGGTAATCACAAAAAGCAGATCTCTGTGGCTTTTGAAGAAAATCACTTTACCGATTTTCTCCCCTTCTTTTGGAAGATAATCGTCAAAACTCTTTTTTTGAGCTGCCAAACGGGCTTCGACCTTCTTCTGTAAATCATCTACATCGGTTTCACTTTTCGCACGAAGTAGAATGATTTCATCGCTAAGAATGGCCTCGGCACATAAATAGACGGCGAAAGACTGTAATTGTTCCGCATCGATATCGTAAAATTTGGATAATCGGTTTTCGCTGATGACCAGCATTTCAGGAAAGGTACCGAGTTCAAGAATCTCCTCTGCTAAAACGGCTAAATCCGGTTCTATATAGGTTTCCTTGGGTTGATTGATCTCGGGAGAACTGGGTTGACAGCCGCTTAAGCTAATCAAGAGAAGCATGAAAACGCTTATAAGTAAGAATCGATTCTTCATTCTGAATGCCAACCTTCCATTGTATTCTCTTTAGATCAGGAATACTCTGCCGTATATTGTAATTGAGCTAACCAAGCTCCGTAATGACGATAAAAAAGATGTAGCCCATCGGGACTCATAGCGGGGTTCAAACTGCCGTCTTCCAAACAAAAGGGTGCGCAGATATTGATAAAGGGGATTTTTTCCTGTTCGCAAAAAGCTTCCAGTGCCTGATTAAACAATGCGATCGTCTCATTGTTGATACGAGGGTGGTAATATTCGTTGCTGACCGGTAAAATCGATTGAATCACGAGCAGTGCATCGGGAAAGCGCTCTCTCAACGCTGAGATGAGTTCGCCGTAGAGGGTAATATAGGTTTCTGTATCCATATAATAGTAGGTCATGTCGTTGATCCCTAAAAGCACAAAAAGGGTTTCGATATTCTCGGCTTGCCAATCTTCTAAATTGTTTTTAGCCTTGGTCAGTGTCAAACCGAGATTCGCCATAATGGGGACCGTATCAAAGCCTTCCAGTAAGGTGAGGCCTTGGGTGATAGAATCGCCAATGAATGCAGTGGTTTGAAAGAAAGGATCTTCGCTGATAGTTTTGGTATCGACCGCTAAAAAATCAAGCACAGTTCGCTCCGGTTTTTGTTTTAAAGCGAGAGCAGGCCTGAGCGGGAGACTTGCAGAGAAGTCTTTTTTATGGAAGGAGGAAGCTTTGGCTTCGACGGTGAACCAAAAGCATGAAAGAATGAGGCAAAAACTTAAGAAAGCCAATAGTTTTTTTTGCAATTGAAGAGCCACCCTTTCGCTACAAACCGGTTTTACCCAGAAGCAATTTCCAAAGCCAAGTATATCACAGAATGATAGAATATGGAAAGACCGACAGAGACAACTTTTTTAGAAAAAATAATATGCCTTGACAGAGTTCGTTTTTTTGGATATATTATAGCTTGTCCAAAAGATAAGCCAGTGTGGCGCAATGGCAGCGCAACTGATTTGTAATCAGTAGGTTGTAGGTTCGAATCCTATCACTGGCTCCACATCATGCGGAAGTAGTTCAACGGTAGAGCGTCAGCTTCCCAAGCTGAATGTTGCGGGTTCGAATCCCGTCTTCCGCTCCATATGAAGCTTTAACAGAGTCATCAACACGATATATTAATATCGTTAGACAGACTCTGTTTTTGTTTATAGAGTTAAACCACCAGATAAAGGACTTGCTAATAGCAATATACACAATATATAGTGAATTATCGGAAAAAGATGGTGAATTTTCGAGCTAAATCGGGTGAGATTTTTGTAAACATCGAATATTACAGAAATATGAAGGCTTTGTAATAAAATTTTCAAAATCCTAAAAGGTCGAATCAAAGGGCCAAGTTGTGTTAAATACAATAAACGACAAAATAAAGCGGCAAGATGGATTTTGTAGGTAAATTACACATCCGCGGATTCATGGCATAAACCCCCTAAATTTATAATAACATGAATGAAAATATCGGTTAAAAGTTGAGGTTTTTATGTAAAAGCTTCTAATATGGGCTTTCTTGACAACATTATCACAAAAACTTTTCTTGAGTATTCAAAGATGCGTAGTGAGAATAAAAAGCTTGATTTTTTATTACAATCAGGTTACAATCAGTTCATAGTTTATTATTCGTCGCAGGGTCGTGCGAATTCTTTACCAAAGGAGGTCTTTCCTTTTGATTTATAACTTCCTAAAAGAGGGATTCAGGCAATTAAGAAGAGCCTTCGATCACATCTTATCGCCGGAATTAGCCATTATGGAAAGAAAACTCGAAAAGAAAAGAATTGCAACCCCGGTTTGGAATCAGCAAAAACTAACTTGGCAAAAAATGCGCTATTCCTACTATGCTAGACAGAGCAGAGTCACTAAAACCGTAGTTGCCGTATTGTTAACATCCTTTCTAATGATCGGCGCCGCCTTCCCCAGAATGGTTTATCAGGTTATGGTGGATGACCAATGTATTGGGACGGTGCGCTCCACTCAGACAGCGCAGAAAATTGTCGATACCTACTTAGCAGAAAAGGGAGAGAACCTTCCTTATAAATTAGTCTTAGACCCAGCCGTCAGTTACTTTCCGGTTCGACAAACCGAAAGCTTGACCAGCGTTCAGCAATTACAAACAGATTTACTCAATGCAGTAACGGTAAAAGCACAAGCGTCTGTCATCCATATTGCCGATAAAGCAACGGTTGCACTTGCAGGATCTGCTGAAGTGAACCAAGTCTTAGATAATGTCAAGCTGTTTTATACAGGGAACCGACCCGGATTAGAAACGCTGCAAGCGCAGTTTTCGGAAGAATTAGTCGTTCGTCGTGAAGTGGTCGATTTGGATCAAATCAAAACCATTGAAGAGGCTACCTCCATAATGGTATCCGGTTCAGAGCGAAGAGAAGTGGTTACGATTGCAGCCGGGGATACGCTATGGGACATTGCTATGTCTCAATCGATTAGCATGGATGAACTCTTAGAAAAGAATCCAAATGCCGCCAGTTTGCAACCGGGTGACCAATTGGTCATCACCCAAGCGGAGCCTTTGGTGGGGGTCGTGACCAACGAAACGACTCGTGAAGAAATTGTGATTCCTTATGAAACCGAAACACGGTATTCAGATACTATGTATGTTACAGAAGTTCAAGAATTGGTTTCCGGCCAAAACGGCTTCAAAGTTGAAGAATTCGCTATTACTCGTCAAAACGGCGAAGAAGTCAGCAGAGCATCCTTAGGGATCTCGGTTCTGCAAGAACCGGTCAATCGAGTGATTGTTAAAGGAACTCAACTTCCCTATGGCGTTGGCACAGGTACCTTTATCTGGCCAATGTATGGGAATGTGACCGCCTGGTGGGGTTGGTATGAATACGGGTATCATCGCGGAATTGACATCGCTTCCGGCTACAGTCGCGGAACGGTCATGGCTGCAGACTCCGGAGTTGTAGTTGGGATCGGATATGACTACTTCGGACTCGGAAACTACATTGCAATTGACCATAACAATGGCTATATTACGAAATATGCTCACTTAAGTTCGTTCTTGGTTTCCTACGGGCAAGCTGTGCGTCAAGGTGATGCAATTGGTATTGAAGGCAATACCGGCTACAGTTTTGGCAACCATCTACACTTCGAGCTCCTTGTTAACGGTACGCGAGTGAATCCCTACTATTATCTCCCTTAGAAAATCATCATAAACCGGCAATTCTTTTAGGATTGCCGGTTTTTATCGTCTCAGCCGTTGCTTTTAAGAAGAAGGGAAGAAGTCCTTTCATCTCGAAATATAACCTTTGCAGTTCAAGGAGGTGTAGCCACTATGGCCGAACGAATCTTGGTCGTGGAAGACGAAAAACCTATTGCCGAAATCATCAAATACAACTTAGAAAAAGATGGATACCAGGTCGAAATTGCATTCGACGGGGAAGAAGCGATTAACATGGCTTCCGTTTTTCATCCGGAATTGATTTTATTGGACATCATGTTGCCGAAGTTAGACGGAGTCAGCGTGTGCAAACAATTGAGAAAAGATCTCACCATCCCCATTATTATGTTGACCGCCAAAGACAATGAGTTGGACTTGATCAACGGGCTTAATGCCGGTGCAGATGATTACATCACCAAGCCCTTTAGCGTGCGCGAACTAACGGCTCGAATTAAAGCCTTTTTACGCCGAAGCAAAGGCTTCGGAATGCCGAGCACGATCTCAACCGAAGATAACCCGACAAACTGCTTGGAATTTCATGAACTAGTGATTGATTTTGATTTGGTTGAAGCACGCCGCGAAGGGAAAAGATTAGATTTGACCCTGCGTGAATTTGAATTGCTCAAATTTTTGGCTCAGAACAGTGGACGAGTGTTCTCTCGGGATGAGCTGCTTCAAAAAGTCTGGGGATTTGAGTTTTTTGGCGATGGTCGCACCGTTGATGTAACGGTACGACGTTTGCGTGAAAAGGTGGAGATTGATCCGTCTTCTCCCCAATATATCGAAACGCGCCGTGGGGTAGGCTACTTATTTAATCCCAAAGGATAACTCATTCCAGATGAAGGGGCGTCGATCCATGCGTTGGTTTAAATCGATTCGAAGCCGCATGATTGTCATTATGTTGTTCTTAATGATGGCAGCGATGTTGTTTATTGGACTTTACCTATGGGTAAGTCTTGAAACATTTTATAATGAAACACATACCCGGACCATGGAGCAGGCGACGTTTCCTCTGCAATTTTCGGCCCGGGAATTTTTGCTGCGCGATCAGACCCTAAAGGACTTAGATCAACAAATCTTGGAGCTTCAGCAACAAGGAGACGAAACAGAACCGACCTTGCTGACTTTGCAAAGGCAAAGAGATGATTTAGCGGTTGCTATGATCGATTTACAAGAAAACTTGAGCATTTTAGTGCGAGCTTCCGCACCCTTGGAACGTGATAACCAAGGAGATAGTTTTCAACTGGCCGTTTTGGATTCTGCACTTAAGCCGGTTGCCAAGACTGTAGGGATCAACCTCTTGGAATTCGTCGATTACTCGCTTTTGAATCAAACACTTTTGTTCGGGCAGTCAAAAGAAACCCGAATGCAATATGTGAAATCCGATGGCACGACTCAAGATATGAAAGTACTCACATTCCCTGTCAAAGAGAGTGATCACGTCTTAGGGATGATCTATGTGGAAAGTGGCATCAGCAGCATTGCCACGAACTTAGGTCATGTGCGCTCTTTGGTCGTAGCTGCCACCTTTGGTTCAATGCTTGTCATCGCCTTGGTTGCTTCCGGATTAGCCGGCACCATTACCGGACCTGTCCGGGTCTTGAATGCCCGCGCTAAAGAGATGGCGGCCGGAGATTTCAACAGCCAAATCAGCATCCAATCAGAAGACGAAGTTGGCGAACTGGGCAAAACCTTCAATAGCTTGACTCTTCGCTTACGAGATACCCTAGAAGAGATTGCAGATGAAAAAAGTAAAATGGAAGCGATGCTAAACTTCATGACAGAAGGGGTCATTGCCATTGATTCTGCGGGGCAAATCATTCATATGAATCCGGCGGCTGGTAAAATGTTTCACATTCGAGTCCAAACTACGGACCAATTATTAGATGACTTATTACCCCCCGATACCTATGACTTTGCCTGGAGACAAGCCTTAACCCTCAACGAAACGGTGACTAAAGAGGTGAAAGTGCAGCAATTGGAGGGTGCGGAATTAATACTTCGTTCGCATGCGGCCCCCTTCTCTACTCGGAGCAATGAATGTTCAGGGGTCGTCATCGTGTTACTGGATATGACCGAGGAAAACAAATTAGAAGAGATGCGCAGAGATTTCGTAGCAAATGTATCCCACGAATTGCGCACACCGCTGACTACCGTGCGAACCTATGTCGAAACCCTCATGGACGGAGCCTTGAGTGAACCGGAGTTGGCTCAGCGCTTTTTGGGAGTCGTCATCAACGAAACCGACCGGATGACCCGCTTGGTCAATGATTTACTTTATTTGACCAAGCTCGACAGTATATCAAAGCGAGAACCGTATTATGTGCAAGATCTCAAGGAGATTGTCAGAAATGTTGCCGACGTCATGTCGCCTCAATTCAGCAACAAAGAGCAAGACTTCAGTATCCTTCTACCAGAAAACGAAGTCAAAGTCTATGCGGTCCAAGATAAGATCCAGCAGGTTTTGATCAATATCTTGGCCAATGCGCATTTGTATACTCCGGCGAAAGGTCGAATCATTCTCAGCCTAGTCGCTTTAGACAATGGCAGTGAAATCACAGTAGAAGATACCGGCATTGGAATCCCGCGTGATGCAATGGATCGTTTATTTGAACGGTTTTATCGGGTCGACAAAGCCAGGACCCGAGAACGTGGAGGAAACGGCTTAGGGTTATCGATTGCCCGCCAAATCGTCGACAGTCATGGGGGCCGCATCAACCTCGAAAGCGAGTATGGGGTTGGAACGACCGTTAAAATCTGGCTGCCCAAACCGGAGCATTTTGGGGCGGAGATGTCGACATGAAACGCCAAGTGATTCGGTTGCAAACCCCGGTTTTGATCCTACTCGTGGCGATTAGTCTGTGGCAGTTTATCTTGTTGATGAATAGCGGCCAAGAAACGTATTTGAAAGTTCAAGCACCGATCGAGCCCGTTTCGCAAGGCAGTGTCAGCCTAGACCCCAGCCGCTTGATCGCTCCTCCTCGGATGATCGCCCATTTACCCAACGGGGAGTTTGCTTTACTACGGTCCAGTTCGGCCTATTATCAGACCCTGTGGAGCACGGTATTAAAGGGAAGCCTCAAGACCATGACATCGCTGAATCCGGATGATTTGGTAGTCGTGGAACCCGAGGAGTATTCTGCTGACAAGGTGGGTCTTGACCTGATCTTACCAGCACCCATATCGTTAGAACACTTCTGCGAAGCGTTACAAATCAAATTGCTACACTCTGACTTGCTCGATTTGCCGATTGTGAATCGGCTGTATATCAGCGGCTCTCGGGACGACTATCTTTTGTTTGAAAGCGGAGAGGATCAAAAGCTCTACCGATTGCCCGTCTCCAGTCAGGCCGATGTGATTTATAATCTATTGGAAGTTACGCAGAACAGCGTCTATTATGCCTTAACGCCCATTGATTTGACGCCGTACGACTTCATTTCGGTCAATCCGATTTATACGTATCGGCAAAATCCCTATGTTGCAGCAAGAGATAGCGGCAAACCGATTCCCTTAGAATTGGATATTTTGGCCGGGCGTTTCTTTGATGATACGGCTATGGTCCGCAGTTTTACTGATTTAAACGGGGCAATCATCTATTATGACGGGGTTCGAACTATGCTTTTACTAGAAAACCAAAAGGTTTTCCCCCTCTTAGAGCTGAAGCAAAGTGTGGAAGTCTCAACTAATCTGAATGTACCCCTACAAGCGATGACCAAAGAGCTTAACGACATGCAGTTATGGCCCCAAATTTCGGAATATCTTTTTGATGGTGTTGATATCAGTGAAGATCGTAGTATCGCCTTTTACACTTTGGTCAATAATGGCAGACCGATATACACACTGAATGGTAATGAGCAGGTCAGTGGAAGCTTAAGAGTTGAAAGCAAAGGAGAAACGGTCGGTGCGATTTCAATTACTGAACCGGTCTTAGGCTCTACACAAAAACAATTTCTATCTTTGAGTGTCAGTTACGTGCTTTGGAGAGTGTGGAGCCAATGGGATACCTTCTTTCCGGAACAATCTCCTGAGCAAACGCCGTTGCGAGATATTTACGAGGGATATTTACTGAATGAAGAACAAAGCCAGGTGCAGGCGGTATGGATCATTGAATTTTACAATGGGTGTAAATTGTTCTATAATATGGCTAATGGAGATTATTTAGGTCTGCAGGCAGCCGTCAAAGACCGATGATTTCAACCACTTTTTAAGGAGGGGATGCCATGAATTGGTCCAGAGCACAAACTGTGTTGATCATCATTTTTTTGCTGCTCAATGCGGTGTTAGGCTATTATAATTTTTTGCGTCCTCTTCATATCATGGAAGCCAGCGTCGGTGGTGATGACGCAATAGCCGCGGTCAGGGATCGCTTGCTCCAGGAGAAAATCACCCTTTTACAATCGATTCCCCGAAAAATCCCGAAAGTAGCTCCTCTGCAGTTGAAAGCCGACACACAAATGACTGATTTTGTGAATCGTGTGTTTTTGGACCAAACCCCTGAGGTGGTAGAGCAGATCGATTCCTACGGAAATCGATTTTACATTGTTCGTGGCGAAAGCGAAGAGATGGTGCTGAGTTCAAGCGGATTAGTGACCTATACCAATGAGATCGTCAAGCAAGATGACGAGTCCCCTTTGATTTCCTATGATTTCGCCCGCTCGGCAGCAGAGCAATTCCTGCGCGACCGCCTTGAAGTCAGTACTTTTGGCTACCAACTGCAAAGCCAATGGAATCAAGGTGTTTTAGCTTCCAGCCAGACGGTGATTTGGTGCCGGAGTTTTGAAAACTCCCCGGTTTTTGATTTAACAATTGAAGTGACCGTGGTCGGTGATGTAGTTCAGCAATGCACCCTTAATCCACTGAGGATCGTAGGAGAAATCGGTAGTGAAGAGTGGTGCACACCGGCGTCCAATATCTTACTTAGGCTGGTAGAAGACGATTATATCAAGGCGTTGCGAGATCGGAAATTGGCACAAGGTGAAAATTGGTTGGTGATCAAAGAGATTCAATTTGGCTACTTCAGTTTTTTTGATGCAGATCAAACGGCAGAAGCGAAACCGGTATGGCGCGTTTTATTCCAAGATAATCATGCAGTCTATTATGATGCTTTGACGGCGAAAAGATTATTTCACGGATAGATCACCCCAAGAATTTTAAAGAAGATAGGAAGTGAATTCTTTCATGGAAAGAATTGTAATAGAAGGCGGAATTCCCCTTCGGGGTTCCTTAAGGGTCAATGGAGCAAAGAACTCTGCGGTAGCCCTTTTAGCGGCAGCAGCCTTAACAGACGAAGAAGTCGTTCTGGATAATTTACCTGAAATTGCCGATGTGTTTGTCATGATCGAAATTTTACAAGCGATCGGTATGAAGGTCACGCGGCGTGGAGCTTATGAATGGCATATCGCGAAAGGAGAACATCTTTCGCATCAGACACCTTCAGAGGTGGCTGTTAAATTGCGCGCTTCCTATTACTTCTTGGGATCTTTGCTAGCTAAAAAGGGAAAAGTCAATGTAGCATTACCGGGTGGTTGCCAAATCGGTGCCCGTCCCATTGATCAGCACCTCAAAGGCTTTCAAGCCATGAATGCGAAATACCTCATGGAAGACGGGCAAATCAAGTTGCAAACAGATCATTTGCAAGGTGGGCATGTCTTCTTTGATATGTCGACCGTAGGAGCAACGATCAACGTGATGTTAGCGGCTTCTATGGCCGATGGCATTACGATTATGGAAAATGCAGCGTTAGAACCAGAAGTGATCGATGTAGCGAACTTTATCAATGCCATGGGGGGCAGTGTTCGCGGAGCCGGTACCGAAACGATCCGCGTAACCGGAGTTCGGCGTTTTGGGGGTTGTGTCTACAGTTGTATACCCGACCGTATCGAAGCCGGAACCTTTTTGTTTGCTGCAGCTGCCAGTGGCGGTGATGTAACGTTATCCAACGTCATACCCGAGCACTTAGATGCCGTGATTGCAAAATTACGTGAAACTGGGTTGGAGGTCATTTCAACCTTAGATACTGTCCGTGTGATCGGCAATGGCAGAAGCAAAGCCGTCAATATCAAAACGCTGCCTCATCCAGGATTCCCGACCGATCTGCAGGCCCCGGCAATGGCTTTTATGGGCTTAGCCGAGGGAACCAGTATCTTTAATGAGACCATTTTTGAAGCCCGGTTTGGTCATGCAGATGAACTGAATACCATGGGGGCTAATATTAAAGTAGATGGTCAAACAGCCATGGTCCAAGGAGTAACCAAATACAAAGGTGCACCTGTTCATGCAACAAATTTGCGTGCCGGGGCGTGCTTGGTGATCGCGGGGTTAGCAGCCCAGGGAACCACTTATGTCTCCGGTGTAGAGCATATCGACCGAGGTTATGACCGAATCGTGGAGCGTTTGCACAGCTTAGGTGCGAAGATACGGCGCGAAACCGTTTGATTTCAAAGCTTAAGTGAAAGGTAGGGGTCTCATGACAGGATCACTCTGGAAAACCCTCATAGACGAGTTAACAGTTGTCCTGATTGCGGCACTGCCTCTGATTGAACTCAAAGGAGCCATTCCTATTGGTATGGCTCGCGGGCTATCTCTCCCCGTCTCCTTTTGGCTTTCCTATTTTGGGTCGTGCTTACCGGCAATTCCGATACTGCTGATTCTACGTCCGGTTTTGCATTACTTAAGTCACACGCCCACTCTTATGCCCATTGCCGGCTGGTTGGAGCGTAAATTATTGAAACACAGAAAGCAAATCGACCGCTTGGGGATTTTTGGATTGTTTCTTTTTGTTGCAATCCCCTTGCCCGGCACCGGTGTATGGACGGGATCAGGATTATCGGCAATTTTAAAAATGAAATTTTGGCCTTCAGTCATTGCTATTTTTGCGGGCAATCTGGTAGCAGGTTTTATCATCGCTGCTTTGAGCTGGGGGATCAGTTTAGTTTAGATTAGTAGTGAAAGGAAGGCGAACCATGGAAATCTTCCCCTTGGCATCCGGAAGTACCGGAAATGCTTGCCTGGTACGGGAAAACCACACCGCCATCCTCATCGATGCCGGCATCGGTCCGCGCTTATTGAATCAGCGCATGCGCCCCTATGGTGTTTGTCTGGCTGACTTGCAAGCTTGTTTTTTTACCCATGAACATTCCGACCACGTGCGAGCATTATCGACGGTCACTTTCCCTAAAACCCTGACCATGATTAGTAATCGCGAAACCTGGTCAGCGATACATCGTCAAATTCCCCTAGCCGGGGCATATCCTTTTCAAAATTTGAGTGTCGGAGAAATGATCACGATTGGGGATTTAGCTGTTCAATCATTGCCGGTATCGCATGACGGAATTTCTCCGGTCGGTTATTTGATTCATAGTCAGCAAGGTGAATGTTTGTTATATGCGACCGATATGGGGATTCCGGCTCCTTGGCTGCCTCAAGCCATTGCCATGGCCGACTATGTGGTTTTGGAGTCCAATCACGATGTGCAAATGCTGCAGTATGGACCGTATCCGTGGTATTTAAAAAAGCGAGTGGCAAGTAGCCAAGGCCATTTATCTAATCTTCAAGCGGGTTCGCTGTTGGCGGAATATTTGACCCCAAAAACTAAACAATTGTATTTGGCACATTTGAGTAAGACGAATAACACGCCTAAGATCGCCTTGGAGACGGTTTGCGACTGTCTGAGTAAAAATGGCATCGATATGAATCGACTCCAAATCATGGCGGCAGCCCCCTAACGGATCAAAAGGGAGAAACGCATGCAAACCATTCGAATCATCGCTATTGGGAAAATAAAAGATCCTTGGTTAAAAAAAGGGATCGATGAATATACAAAGCGCATTCAACCCATGGCAAAGTTGCAAATCATTGAATGCGACGAAGAAAGAGCACCGGAGAGCTTATCGAAAAAGGAAGAAGAGACGGTCAAAGACCGAGAAGGAGAACGCCTTTTGCAACGAATCGGCAGAAGCGACTTCACAATTGCCTTAGACCTGGAGGGGAAATCGTATACTTCCCCCCAATTGGCAGATACCTTGCAACGTTTAGGCGTAGACGGGTATTCTACGGTCAATTTCTTAATCGGAGGTTCCTTAGGATTAAGCGACAAGGTGCTAGAGCAGGTGCAGAGTCGTTGGTGTTTATCACAGCTGACTTTTCCCCATCAGTTATGTAGGTTGATTCTCTGCGAGCAACTATATAGAGCGTTCAGTATTCAAAACAGGTTACCGTATCACAAATAAAAATGGAGGTGTTCTTATGGAGATCAAACAACAGGTTCAAGAAAAAGTGAGAGCGTACCAGGAAGATATCATTCGCGATATCTTTGAATTGGTAGCCGTCGACAGCGTCAAGACCGAGGCCAAAGAGGGTAAGCCTTTTGGTGAAGGTCCAGCCGAAGCACTGGCCAAAGCCGAAGCCGTAGCCAAACGCTTAGGTTTTAAGACGACTAATCTCGACAACTACGTGGTCTATACCCATTCCGGTGAAGGAAAAGAACGGATTGGGGTTTTAGGTCATGTGGATATTGTTCCCCTAGGTGAAGGCTGGAGCAAAAACCCCCTAGGTGGTGACCGAGATGAAAAGTTTATCTATGGACGTGGTGTTTCCGATAACAAAGGACCTTGCGTGATGAGCTTATACGCGTTGAAAATCGTTCAAGAATTGGGTATCCCCTTGACCAAGGAAGTTCGCGTCATCATGGGTGCCAACGAGGAATCCGGCATGCAATGCGTCAAGCATTATCGCGAAATTGAAGGCGGGTTTGATTACGCTTTCTCTCCCGATGCCTCTTTCCCGGTAACTTTTGGCGAAAAAGGTAGTTATCGCGCCAGTTTCTCAGCTTCCAAACAGGGAAAAGGTACTGTAAAGCTGATTTCGGTCAAAGGTGGAAATGCTCCTAACGTGGTCTGCCCGGCTTGTCTTGTGGTTTTAGAAGCCGGTGCTGAGGCGGACAAAGTGAAAGATGCATTCCGGGCTTATCTTGCAGCACATGATCTGCATGGAAAAGTTGAAGACATCGGAGCCGAACTGCATTTGCGTTTAGAAGGGGTAGCAGCCCATGCTTCTCGTCCGGAATTGGGAGTCAACTCCATTTCCCATATGATGGCCTTTTTGGGCACTGTTCTAGAAGAAGTTCCTTTCGTGAACGGGTATAATCAATGCGTGGGTATGGCCTATAACGGCGAAAACTGCGGTGTTGATGTTTCCGATGAATATGGGCGCTTGACCTTTAACATTGGTATGATCGCTACCGAAGCAGATATGATCACAGCGACGATTGATATTCGTTACCCAGTCACGATTCAAGATTTTGCTCCGCACTCAGAAACGATTGCCAGCAGTTTTGCTGCTTGCGGCTTAGAAATCAAAGGCGCGCGCAGTGGTAAACCTTTGTTTGTTGCCCCCGATAGCCCCTTGGTCAAAATCTTGAGTGAGGTTTATGTTGATATTACCGGTGATGCCGTGAACCAACCCGCTACCATGGGTGGTGGCACTTATGCCAAGAACTTCGACAACTGTGTTGCTTTCGGAGCCGAATTTGTGGGCGATGAGAACAATATCCATAACGTGGATGAACGGGTGGAGATTGAGAAGATGCTCAAAGCCACTGAAATCATTACTCATGCCCTGATCCGTTTGCTAAAGCATCAAGCTTAAGTTTTTTGAGATTCCTTCGCCTGCAAAAACAAATTCCTTCGAGCTAGAAGGAAATAGCCTTTTGTAAAGGGAATTAAAGAAAGAGATGCTTACATCAAATAATTAGTAGGAGGTACTAGAAGTATGGCAGAAAAACGCGTTATGAAAGTTGAAGATCTTCTGAACATCAAATGGGCCGGAGATCCTCAAATTTCACCGGACGGCAAGAAAATCATCTATGTCGGCACTACCATTGACCCGGAAAGCAAAGCCTATGAATCCAAATTATGGCAAGTTCCAACCTGTGGCAAAGGCAAACCGGCTCCATTTACCAATGGCAAAAATGACTCCTTCCCCCGTTGGTCTCCTTGCGGAGAAAGCGTAGCTTTTGTTTCTAATCGTTCCGGCGAACCCCAAATCTGGGTTTTGAAGAACGGCGGAGGCGAAGCTCAACAACTCACCACCATGCGTTACGGTGCAAATAATCCGGTTTGGTCTCCCGATGGCAAGAAAATTGCTTTCGTGGCCCGAATGGATGTCAAGGACACCGACGATGTAATGTGCACCCCATTACCAAAAAAAGACAAAGAAGCTTTAGCGTCGCAGTATAAAGATAAAGCCAGAGTTATCGAACGTATGCGTTACAAAATGAACGGCATGGGATTCTTAGATAATGACAAATATGCTCATATCTGGGTGATCGATGTCTGTGGTGGCACCCCCAAACGTGTTACCGAAGGCAACTACAACAATGGCGGCATGGCATGGTCTCCGGACAGCACCAAAATCGCTTTCACCAGCAATCGCTCCGAAGATCCCGATATGGACGGCTGGAAAAACGATGTTTATGTGACCTCCGTTGAAGGCGGCGAACCGGTAGCAATTACCCATGGCGAAGGTTCCTTCATGGGTCCTGTATTTGGCCCATGCGGTACACACTTGATTTTTGGCGGCAGTGATCGTAAATTTGCCGGGGCAACCCATGCAAAGATTTATCATGCTCCCATTGACGGCAGCAAAGAAGCAGTCAACATTCTCCCCGAAGATTTCGATGTTCCCATTGGTGACACCGGTGCTAGCGATATGCGCTTGGGTAACAGTGGTAATGGTTTTGTCTTTGCTAAAGGCAAAATGGGCATTTATTTCCAAGCTCACTTCCATGGGGCTACCCACATTTACTATTTAGATCTTGAAACCAAGAAAATCAGCCAAATCACCGAAGGCAAACGTCAAATCTTTGCCTATGACTTCAGTGAAGATCGCAATACAATTGCTTTGGGTTGGGGCGATACCCCCAATATTACCGAAATTTCTGTGTTCAATGTGGAAACCAAAGAAGAAATTCAATTGACCCACACGAACCAACACATTACCGACGAAATCGAAATCGTGGTACCGGAAGAATTCTGGTACAAAGCCGAAGATGGTTGGGATGTCCAGGGTTGGTTGATCAAACCTGCTGGCTGGAAAGAAGGCCATAAGTATCCTTTAGTCGTAGAAATCCATGGTGGTCCTCATACCATGTATGGCTACGGATTCTTCCATGAATTCCAAGTCTTAGCTGCTCAAGGCTATGCCGTGCTTTATGTGAACCCACGCGGTTCTCACGGCTACAGCCAAGAATTTGTTCATGCTTGCATTGGCAACTACGGTCGCAAAGATTACACCGATATCATGACCGGTGTTGATGTCGCTTTAGCGAAATGGGATTGGATTGACGCAGAACGCTTGGCAGTGACTGGCGGTTCTTATGGTGGATTCATGACCAACTGGATCGTGGGTCAAACCAACCGCTTCAAAGTGGCTGCTACCCAGCGTTCAATCACCAACTGGATGAGCTTCTTTGGCTGCTCCGACATTGGCTACACCTTTACCGAAAACGAACTCAATGTTTCGCCGTTCGGTGGAGTAGAAGCCCTTTGGGACTTCAGCCCCTTGAAGTATGTAGAAAACATCAAGACCCCCTTGTTGATCATCCATAGCGAACAAGATTATCGTTGCCCTATGGAACAAGCCGAGCAAATCTTTGTCCAACTCAAGAAACTGGGTCAAAAGGTTCGTTTCTGCCGTTTCGATGGTGCCACCCATGACTTGTCTCGTAATGGCAAACCAACCTTGCGTATGGACCGTTTGAACCACATCGTTAATTGGTTCAACGAACATATCGATGTCACCCCGATTGCCAAATAAGATCTGTCGAATTTGTAAGCCCTCCTGTGCTTCACCGAGCATGGGAGGGCTTTTTATGGAAATGTCGCAGAATTGTCATTTGACAGCCTCGAGTGAGTGTGTCAGAATAGGGACATTGCAACGAATAAGAAAGCAGGTGATTCCCATGAACTCCTTTTTTCGTCTTCGACCCAAATGGATCAACTTGCTGGTCGTGTTCTCGGTTCTGGTTGTGACGGTGATCCCACTCCAAATCAAAGCATCGGGGTTGAGTGAAGACAGCATTCGCTTGGGCTTTATGTTCAATGTTTCTGACCCCTTAGGGGAGATCGATGCCGCTGATGGTGCCTTGAATTATGTTTCTCCAGATTGGTTCGGTCTCGACTGGAATGGCCGTTTAGTGGTCTACCCGGATGCCGATGTTGAAATGGTGCGGCAATATCATCTAAGAGGAATTAAAGTGGTTCCGTTTTTGTCCAACGGATATAATTATGAACTGGGCGAAATCGCTTTGAACAACCGAGAACAATTAGCAGATGATATTGTAGCTGCTGTAGAAAAATACAACCTTGACGGGGTCAACTACGACATAGAAAACGTTGGACCCGCTCAAAAAGATATGCAAACCGATTTTGTCCGTTTGCTTAACGAAAAAATGCCCCAAAAGCATATCAGTGTTTCGTTGGTTGCAAACCCTCATAATTGGTCCGGGGGATGGCACGGCAGCTACGATTATGCCAACTTAGCTAAATATTCCGACCATATCGTGCTGATGTCGTATGAACTCATGTTTTATAGCCGATACAATGGCAATACCGATTCTCTCTACGGTGCCCCGGTAGCCGGAGAAGATGCCGTGATCGAGCAAGTTGAAGATTTATTGGAACGCGGGATTCCTGCCAATAAAATCCTCTTAGGCATCCCCTTTTATGCCCGGATCTGGTGTGAAGGCACACTTGATAAAGAAACTCCCATGACTGATTTACAGAAGCGGATGACCAGCTCTATGGGAATCGCTTTGGGTCATTTGCAGGTCAAACGCATCACTTCTCATGAGGATTTAAATGAATTGAAACATGTCGTGGATTCGCGAACCAAGACCGATGTCACGACGTTTCGTGTTGACGAACCTATCCTGTTACCCTTTCTTCGCTTGGATCCAGGATATTATTCCATCTACCATGAAAGCGTAGAATCGTACACCTACAAAATGGCCATTGTGCAGCGATACCAATTAGCCGGCTATGCGGCCTGGGCAGTGGGTCAGGAAGATCCGGTGTTTTGGCAAGCTTTGGGCGGAGGCGATGAAGCCGGCGGCACCTATTTTATTGAGCGAGACTTCGCCGACATTCGCAATCATTGGGCGGAGGACGAAATCCTCTACGGTGCTGTGCGAAGTTGGTTGTCTTGGACTAAGGCTACAAGATTTTATCCAAACCAAGCCGTAAATCGAGCTGAAGCTGCTGCAACCTTACGTAGGACATTGAATTTGAGTTTAGCTACCAATGTGGAAATTCGAGACTTTATTGATGTTCTTGAAACCCATTGGGCACATACCGATATTCAGACGTTGGTCTACTATAACCTGATGAACGGTATGACCAGCCAAGAACCGTATCGTTTTGGTGTCTATGACGAATTGACCCGGGCTCAAATTGCGACAATTTTGGACCGCATCTTCTTGGATGATGGTACAGGCATCTATGATCCCAGTATGTTGGATCGGTTTGTTGACATGAAAGATCAATACAGCGACCATTGGGCAGTACCCAGTTTAGCAAGGGCCGTAGAAGCCGGATTACTCAATGGCTTTGAAGATTCTTCCTTGCGACCGGAAGCACCCTTATCTCGTGCACAACTCATGGCGATCTTATATCGCGTCGACAAATTGCTGATACAATAGCATTTTTTCAAGGTGGGGACAGTCCCCACCTTGAAAATTTACAACAAAGGACGATTCTCAATTTTGAGAATCGTCCTTTAAGTTTACTTTTCTTCGCGGGTGGCTTCTAAACGTTCTTTGTGATTCATGGCTGCCAGCTTTTTGACTTCATCCATGCAGAGATCCAATGCTTTTGCTAAGCGCTCCCCGTATTCTGGGTCGGCCTTGTAGCAATGAGCGGCATGGCGGTATTTGATATTCTTGGTAACGGAAGCGATGTCGCGAGCAGTGTTTTCAATGAGCAACGCTTTCTTTTCTTCAGTGATCAAGCGATACAGATCACCAGGTTGGTAGAAGCAGTCGTCGGTTGGGTCGGCATAGGGGTCATGGCGATCCATTTCACCGTCTAAACGCAGCGGAGGCTCATTCAGGGCTTTATCGTCTTCCCAGAGACCATAGCTGTTGGGCACATACCCTTTGGTGCCACCATAGTTGCCATCGACACGCATCATACCGTCACGGTGGAAAGCATTGTAAGGAACTTTTGGTGAATTGACCGGGATCTGGTGATGATTCACGCCTAAACGATACCTTTGGGCATCACCGTAGGAGAATAGGCGCCCTTGCAGCATTTTGTCGGGCGAGAAGCCAATGCCCGGGACAACGCTAGCGGGGTTAAAAGCGGCCTGTTCCACATCGGCAAAGTAGTTTTCCGGATTGCGATTGAGCTCTAAAACCCCAACCGGAATCAACGGATATTCTTTGTGACTCCAAACTTTGGTCAAATCAAAAGGATTGTCTTTGTGTTTGCGAGCCTGATCTTCGGTCATGATTTGAATGTAAAAATCCCATTTGGGGAATTCACCTTTTTCAATGGAATCAAGAAGGTCGCGCTGATGACTTTCTCGGTCCTTGGCAACCACCGCAGCAGCTTCTGCATCGCTTAAATTTTGAATCCCTTGTTTGGTGCGTAAATGGAACTTTACCCAGAAGCGCTGATTATCTTTGTTGATCAAGCTAAAGGTATGACTACCAAATCCGTGCATATGACGATACGTTAATGGGATTCCGCGATCACTCATGACAATGGTGACTTGATGTAGGGCTTCGGGCAGGGAACTCCAGAAATCCCAGTTGGTTTGCGGGGAGCGTAAGTTGGTTTTGGGATCACGCTTAACAGCATGGTTCAAATCCGGGAAACGCATAGGATCGCGCAAGAAAAAGACCGGAGTATTGTTTCCCACCAAATCCCAGTTGCCCTCTTCGGTATAAAACTTCATGGCAAAACCACGAATATCGCGCTCGGCATCGGCGGCACCCCGCTCACCGGCTACGGTTGAGAAGCGAATAAAGACTTCGGTCTGTTTTCCAACTTCTGAAAAGAGTTTGGCTTTGGTATATTGGGTAATGTCGTGGGTTACGGTGAATGTACCAAAAGCACCACTGCCTTTGGCATGCATTCTGCGTTCGGGAATAACTTCGCGATCAAAGTGAGCCAGTTTCTCCAAATACCACACATCTTGTAACATCATGGGGCCGCGGGGTCCGGCGGTTAGGGAGTTGATATTATCTCCCACCGGTGCGCCGGCTGCAGTTGTCAGTTTTTTTTGTTCTTTGTCCATAAGGTCCCTCGCTTTCTTTTCAATAATCCGGTTGCGTTCTTCCATATTTATACATAGTTCTACCGTGCGCAACACCACGGACAACTCTTTCTTTAATTTCTCCCTAAGTAGTAAAAATTCCTGCTAGTGAAAAAAAGTTGGGGACGGTTCTCTCCCTTCTATATTTTCCATTTGTGTGGAAAAAAAGCGAGGGAGAGAACCGTCCCCAAGAAAAAACCAGATACTATTTGGCGGCTGCTTTTATAAATGAGACAAACAGCGGGTGAGGGCGGCTGGGGCGCGATAAGAATTCCGGATGATACTGCACGCCCACAAACCAAGGATGTTGATTTTGCGGTAATTCAGTGACTTCCACCAAGTTTTGATCCGGTGAGGTCCCGGCAACCATCAAGCCGGCTTTTTGTAAATCCTCGCGGTATAGATTGTTGAATTCATATCGATGCCGATGCCGTTCGCTAATATTGGCTTGGCCATAGGCAGCGCGGCTAATCGTGCCATCAACGAGATGGCAGGGGTACGCTCCCAAGCGCATGGTACCGCCTTTATGGGTCAATTGCTTTTGCTCGGGCATCAGGTCGATCACCGGGTAAGGAGTGGGATGGGAACTTTCTTCATCAAACTCCGATGAATTGGCATTCCAGCCCAAAACATGGCGCGCAAAACCGATCACCGCCACTTGCATGCCTAAACACAAACCAAAATAGGGGACTTTCGTTTTCATGGCATAAATGGCCGCCCGGATCTTTCCCTCAACGGCGCGGTAGCCAAAGCCTCCCGGCACCAAGATTCCATCAACTCCCGCTAATTCTTCGGCTATATTGTCATCGGTCAATTCTTCGGCATTGATCCAGCGGATTTTTAAAGCCGCCCCACAAGCCAAGGCTGCGTGACCCAAGGATTCTACCACAGAGAGGTAAGCATCGTGCAAAGAAACATATTTTCCCACCAAGGCGATTTCTACACACTTCTCTTTTTTAGCTTGGATCTTATCGGTCAAAGCATCCCAAGCCTGCAGTTGCAGTGGCGCGCCGGTCAAGCGTAATCGCTCCAAAACAAAGCTGTCCAATCCCTGTTCTGCCAGATGACGGGGAATTTGGTAGATGCTATCCATATCTTTGCAGGTGATGACTGCGCGCTTTTCTACATCGCAAAATAAGGCCAACTTGTCTCGCATGTCCCGTGAAATCTCATAAGCGGTTCGGCAGACTAAAACATCGGGCTGGATGCCAATACCACGCAATTCTTTGACACTGTGTTGTGTGGGTTTGGTCTTCAGTTCTCCTGCTTTGCCTAGGTATGGTAAGAGAGTGACATGGATATAGACGACTTCATCGCGGCCTAAATCGCTACGCATCTGACGAATGGCTTCCAGAAACGGTAGGCTTTCAATATCGCCAACGGTGCCTCCGATTTCGGTGATCACAACATCGGCTTGGTTTTTATCTGCAGCTGCCATAATCCGGCATTTGATTTCATTGGTGATGTGCGGAATGACTTGCACCGTGCCTCCCAGGTAATCACCACGCCGTTCTTTCTCAATGACGGCATGATAAATCTTACCAGTCGTAATATTGTTGGCCTTGCTCAACGTCTCATCAATAAAACGTTCATAGTGACCTAAGTCTAAATCGGTCTCGGCACCGTCGTCGGTGACAAAAACCTCGCCGTGTTGGTGCGGACTCATAGTACCGGGATCAATGTTAATATACGGGTCGAATTTTTGAATCGTGACCCGGATCCCTCGGTTTTTTAACAATGCGCCTAAAGAAGCGGCTGTAATACCCTTCCCTAAACTCGATACCACGCCGCCTGTTACGAAAATAAATTTTGCCATTGCTGTCATCCCCTCTGATTTGATAAGAAGTAGGGTTTTTTAACAATAAAAAAAGACCGCGCCTTGCTGGAAGGCCGGTCTTTTCGCACGCTTTTAGAGTGCCCTTACTATAATATAATTTCTGAAGGGCAATGTCAATAATGTTATTTAGTAATTTTTGTAAAATTATGCTTCAGGTGGCTCGATGATTTCTTGCTCTTCTTCTTTTTCTTCATCTTCGTCTTCGGCCTCGTCATCCCAAATGTAATCTTCAGCCTTGGGTTGATAATGTTTTTCGGAAGGCAGCAAATCAGGTTCGTTTTTGCGGGGCATTTCGCCTTTCCAATCACGCAAACCCCATTGGCCATTTCCTTTAAATGAAAAACGAGTGTCTTGGGTGAGAGACGTATATATTCTGGCCATTGCGCGAGCAGTGTCGGTGGTAGAGATACCTTTCAGTTCAATAATCTGTTGCACCAAATCCTTTATGCTCATCGTGCGGTTCCCTTGGAGTAGAAGAAAAGCGATTTCGGTTTCTTTCATGTTCTTATGAAGCGGTTTATCTGACATTGACAACACCTCGGTGTTTATTATCGAAACAATACTTTGATTCGACTGCACAAATATACAAGATTTACAGCTGTAGTGCAATAGTAATTTCCCGTCTAATTGTGAATTTTTTATGTCGTTTTTAAGATAAAAAGTGCCGATTGCAAAGAGCGAGCATAAATACTCTTGCAACCGGCACTATACAGGAACTTAGATTCCTTTTTTCTTGAGTTGGGTCAGCATATCGGTGGTCATAGCAGCCAAATCATACTTTGGATTCCATCCCCATTCGGCTCTGGCGACGCTGTCATCTAAGCTGTTGGGCCAGGAATCGGCAATGGCTTGACGAACCGGGTCTACATCGTAATCTATTTTGAATTCAGGAATGTGTTTGCGGATCTCAGCAGCCAACATTTCCGGTTCAAAGGCCATGGCGGAAATATTGAAGGCATTGCGATGCACCAGTTTAGAAGCATCGGCTTCCATGAGGTTCATAATCGCGTCTAAAGCATCGGGCATATACATCATATCCATATAGGTGCCGGCTGCAATGTAGCTGGTATAAGCAGCCTTACGTAACGCTTCATAATAGATATGCACGGCGTAATCGGTGGTTCCGCCACCCGGCAATACTGCGTGGGAGATCAGCCCTGGGAAACGAACGCCGCGGGTATCGACGCCGTATTTTTTGAAATAGTAATCGCACAACAATTCGCCTGCCACTTTGGTCACACCATACATGGTGGTGGGGCGTTGAATCGTGTCTTGCGGGGTGTTATCGGGCGGAGTTCCGGGACCGAAGGCAGCAATAGAACTGGGGGTAAAGACACCACAACCGGTTTCGCGTGCCAGCTCTAAAACATTGAACAAGCCACCTAAGTTTACCTGATACGCCAAAACAGGTTTGGCCTCTGCCACGGCAGATAACAGCGCAGCTAAGTGAACGATTTGGTTGACAGAATACTTCTTTACCACATCGGCCATTCTTTGCGGATTCATGACATCTACTTTTTCATAAGGACCGTCTGCCAAGACTGCCGGGCAGGTATCGTGCAGGTCGCTGGCGATAACATTTTGCGTGCCGTAGCGGTTGCGCATTGCCAATACCAATTCCGTACCAATTTGGCCTAATGAGCCGGTGACAAGAATCTTCTTTTCCATGAGTAATGATCCCCTTTCTATTTAAACCGTCTTTATGACGGTCATGGTAACCTTACATACGGGTCGGTGCCGGAATACCCAACAAGTTCAACGATTCCTTGAGCTCTTTGCGATAACAATCGACTAATCCTAAACGGAAACCGCGCAACGTCTCGTTTTCGGCGTTCATCACCGGGGTGGTTTCATAGAAGCTCATAAACGCGGAAGCCAACTGATAAACATACTCGGTCATTACCGATGGAGCCAAGCCTTCCGCAGCTCGTTCCACCGCTTCCGGCAGTTCATACAGCAAACGAATCAGCTGCTTTTCGGGAGCGGTCAAGCTATACCCTTGCGGAACTTCATAAACCGGGAAAGCCCCGTTGCTCTTGGCGCGTTCTAAAATGTTATTCGCTCGAGCATGGGCATATTGCAGATAAGGTCCAGTATTGCCCTGCATATTCAAGGCCTCGGCAAAATCAAAGACAATTAGAGAATTCATATTATAGCGGATCATATAATAGCGAATCGCAGCAATGGCGATTTGCTCTCCTAAAGCAGCATTTTCCTCGGGTGTGTTTTCGGCATGACGCTTGGCCACCTCTTCGGTTGCCTTAGCGATGACGCGGTCAACCAGATCATCGGCTTTCACACCAATGCCCTTGCGGCCGGCCATGGCGTAGATGCCCTTTTCATCGGCTTCATCAACACTGACGCCTAATTCCTTGGCTGCGGCAGCGGAAAGCGCCACCACTTCGTAGCCAAAATGAACCGAATTGTTGGCTTCTTTGACGAACCCCAATTTATTCAAGGAAACCCGCAAGACATCCTGCAAATATTTCTGGCGGATATCGATAACATTGATCACTTTATCGGCGCGACCATAACAGGTGCGCTCGCTACCGTGATATGTATCGCTGGTTTCCAACATTTCACCGTTTTGTTGCACCACAAAGGGGCGATATTGGAAGTCTAAGCCCAACACGCCGAATTTCCACATCTGGTAGGCGATGTCTTTGGCTACATAGGTAGCGGTGCCGTTGGAGCGAACCAAGACTTTGTCCGGGTTCTCCATGTTGCTAAAGCCTTCCACATCGTCTAATTTAACAACCCAGCAACCGGCATTGGGGCCGCTGGTTTCTAAAACTAAGCCATCGTTGGTTTTCAAGTGGGCAAAGGCATGCTTCCAGAAACCAAGGTGCAGAATATCGCTTTCCCAAGTCAGCAGCTGATAAAAGACACCAAAGCGAGCCATGGTGCGCAAATGACAATCTACAATCTGGGTGGATATTTCTTTCGCTTTGACGGCAACCGGATTGTTTCCGGTTTCAATGTCGTGCAAGATCTTGCGTTGTAGTTCTTTCAGCTCAGGCTCATGAGCGTAGCGCTCGTTAATAGCAGTGTAAAGATCCCAACAGAAATAATCGAAGGTTTCTTTGTTTTCGTCCCAAGCAAGATTGAGCACTTCCATGCCGACCACAATATCTGCCACAGCGGTGCCGGTGTCATCGATATAATTCTGCACTTCCACTTCATAGCCGACCGCACGCAATAAACGAGCTAAGGTGTCTCCCAAGCAAGAATTGCGCAGATGGCCGATATGAGCAGCCTTGTTGGGGTTGATGTTGGTGTGCTCAATGACCACTTTGTCTTTTGTGGGTGTGGCAATTACCGGTTCTGCTTGCTGTTTTAAGAGCTGCGACGCCAAAAAGGTGTAATCATATTGCAGATTCACATAACCGGGCGGAGTCACCGAGAGCGTATCAACCGCCTCGGGCAACAAGGGTTGCAAAGCGGCCGCCAGATCATGCGCAATGTCTAAGGGTTTACGTCGCAATTCCTTGGCTAATTTCAAGCAAACCGGCGTAGATAGGTCGCCAAAGCTCGGATTCGGGGGTGCATCCCAGGGAATCTCCTCCGGGCTCATTTCTACTTGCAAGCCTTGAAATAAAGCTTGCGAAGTCCATTCTTTTAATTGATTGATATTCATCGTATCACTTCCCATATTCAGAGAGTTGTTATTTTTAACTTCATTATTATAGCATGGAGTCCTGAGGTTGTCCATATTGCAAGAGACGACCTGCTTTCTCAGTTCGAATGTTACAGAAAGATTTCTTGAACCCTAATTCCCTCTCCTAGTTTTACACTTCCGTTACACTTGCCCCAAACCCCTTGTAAAACAAATTTGCCTTTGTTATACTGACCACAGACATCGGAGAAGGGGGCTTTGTACACTGAACGAATGCAGACCCAGGCTCGAGAAGCCGGCAGAGGTGCATTCAAAGGTCGAGTTCAGGTCAACGCGTATCCCTTCCGATAAATAATTCTCGCAATTGCGAGAATGCACTTTAAGAAAACTATTGAAGGAGGAAAAAACCTTGAAAAAGTTTTTATCCGTATTATTGACCATGGCCATGGTCATGTCCCTGTTTACCGGGACCGTATTGGCTGCTCCGGCTACTACCACAGTAAATATTGCTGCCGGAACTCCAAGCTATGAATTGAAGCTAGATGGTTGGGTTGGCGCTGATGCAGTTGTAAGTTATACAATTTTCAACAATTCTGCAAAAACAGCCGGTACGGCTGTCAAAGCTGAAACCAATATTACTGTTGGTACAGATGATAGCATAACAATTAATACTAGTTCTTTAACTACTGGTGCTCCAGAAACAAAGTATTATTTGGATGTTGTTTCTACTGCCGGAACACATAGTGTAGTTATTAATGTCCACTATACTTTAACCATTAACGGAAGCACCGATGCTCCCAAAGTAAATCTTAACCAAGCTACAGTGCTTTCTGGTCTGTTGACTAATAATGGCGTTGCTGTGAAGGATACTGTTGTTTCCTTTAGATCAACAACCGCTGTTTTAGGATTAACCACTACAGCTGCAGATGGTTCATTCTCCATGACTGTAACTGTTTCCACAGCTGCAGATTATTTCGTCAGTGTTGGACCATTACCAACTCCTGTTGATTATGTAAAAGTTGCCTTCAATGCTGTTGATAGCATTAACGTAAAAGTTGATGCTAAACCTGCAACATTGCGCTCTGGTACAACTACTGCCTCTTTTAGTTTTACCGATAAAACCGGAACCTCAGCTTTAACTGGTGTTACTGCTGGATTCCATTTAATCAATGTTATTACCCCAAATGGTGAGGTTCTTGTTGATGTGTTAGATGCAATTGCCTCTCCTTATAAAGCAACAAACCTAGACCTGAAAACCGGCCCTGGAACAACCTCATTAAAAGCCGGTACCTATACTGTTCAAATCGTTCTATATTTGGATTCTGTAGCTGGTATTGGAAGTCAGAAAATTACCGATGCTACAGCTAAGAGACCATATGCTTCTGGTACTACGACTTTCACGATTGTCGATAATACCAATGAGCTTTACACTGTAGTTGATGTTGCTGGAGCAACAAAAGATGTTCCTGTAAGTAAAACAGCACAAGCAGTAAATTTAAATTTCACTGCTCCTGGAACTAAATTGATCAAGAAGGTTGTTTACTCTGTTGAAGGTCCTTTGGTAGCTAAACAATCTCAAACTGTTACTTTAACTGGGTCTGTTGCAGAACCATATATGTCTAACGTTGTAATTCCAACAGCTGATTTATACAAAGATGGTTCTAATGTAGCAGTTGCAGGGAAAACTATTCTTGTTAAGAACGACGGAGTAATCAAAATTTCCGGAACCATCACTTATTCTGATGATACAACGGAAACTTTTGAGAAAAACATCACCGTTAAAGGCTACATGGTGAGCTTCACTCCTGATACTACTATGTATGTTCAAGATGAAGTTACTTTGAAAGCCGTAGTAACCGATGAAAATGGTAACGCTATTAGTAATGCACGCGTAACCTGGACCTCTACCGATTTCAATGCAGCCGCAAATGTTGCTTTCCGTGAATGGGATACAACAACTTCTGCGTTTAAAGCAGCCAGTGCTGCGGTTGGAACATTGGTAGTTAATGGTCGAGATGTTGTCATTTTAAATGGCGAATATTCACAAAAAGTAAAACTTTCTGCTCCAGCTATTGTTTCTATCATGGTTGAAACATACGATGCTACAGCAGGCACTTGGAGCTTATATGCTTATTCAACGCTGAAAGTAGAAGGCGAGCAAGTATATACTGCAGCCTCTACCTATCAGTTAATAGCAGCTAAAAATACTCAAACCTTATCCGTCCAAATTCTTGATACCAATGGTAATGCTGTAGTTCCGACTTATGCTTATGTAGATGGTAAGGGGCTTGTCCCATCAGCTGAGTATTTGGCACTAGGTGCTTCGCCTGCTGTCTATAATGCTACTAAAAAAGCAGTTGATTTCACATTCAACACTGCAGCAAGCACAGGTACCTTCACTATTTATCTAGGAACCAATGTCGGTGCCAAGATGGTAGCTATTCCTGTTTCTGTAGTCGCTCCTTCAGTGGTTGTCAAGGTTAATGGCGTTGAAAGCAACGTTGTAACTGCTGGCTTAAGCAACAAGATCGAATTAGCTTTTGCTGACAAAAATGCTACTATTAATTTACAAGCTATTGCTGGTTTAGACAAAGTGGCTGTTGTTAGCTCCACTAGTGTTGATCCTACAGTTAGTGTAGGTGTGGGAACTGTAACAATTACCCCGAGATTAACCGGTACCAACAAAGAAGGTAAATTCGAGATTCAAGCTAAGTTCAACGGTGGTGCAACTATTACTGTAGCAACAATCACTGTTAAAGAACCCGTTATGGATCTCGGTGGTCTAAAAGATTTGGAAATCAGCAATGTTGTTGATGTTCCTTTGACATTGACCGATGCTAATGGCGCACCGATTAAAAAACAAGTCATCACTCCGAGTGGCGCTGTATTAACCAATACCACTTTTACAACTGATGATGCTGGTAAAGTAACCTTAACCCTTTCTCCGAACACCGTTGGTAAGTTAACCTTAACCGCTACTGGTTTGTGGACTTCTAATACCCCTGCTGAATTTGCAGTAACAATCCCTGTCGTTCGCGACGTTAAGGGCCCAGTTGTTGCTTTGGAAGAAGTTTACACCGTTAACACTTCTACTGCTACCATTTCCTTCAATGTAACCGATGGCAGCAGAGTTACCGAAGTTTGGGTCGGATTTGACAAAGCTATGGTTCGTCCGGATGGCTCCACCATCTTCACATTCACCAACTTAAACGTTGGCGTAAATGAATTTGATGTTCTTGCATACGACGAGTATGGCAATTCTACCGAAGCAACCATGGTTGTTGAATACCTCAAACCCTCCACCGTTGTTCTGACCATTGGCTCCTTTGATGCTACCTTGAATGGCGCTGCCATGACCGGTATGGATCAAGAACCGTTGATCGTGAACGGCCGCACCTTCCTGCCTGTCCGCTTCGTATTTGTGAACCTGCTTGGTGGCACCATTGAATGGGATGCCAACACCCAGACTATCACTTCCGTAGTTAAAGGCAACACCATTAAAATGGTTATCGGCTCCAAGACTGCTTATGTCAACGGCGATGCAGTTGCTCTGTTAGAAGCTCCTTACATTGAAGCCTCTACCGGCCGCACCTTAGTCCCGATGCGTGAAATCATGGAAGCCATTGGCATTTCTCTTGATTGGAATGCTAACACCAGAACCGTTACCTTGAACATTCCTCAATAAATTCAAGGTTTTTCCTTCAGAAACCCGGGCACTCGTAAAGAGTGCTCGGGTTTTTTATGTAATATGGACAAGCAAGAAGTGACGTGATATAATAAACAAAACAAAGAGCGGGGGTGGTTCTATGGCAATTGCAGTCATCTTAGGAGCAGGTTCCGGTACTCGTATGGGTGGAGCGATGCCAAAGCAGTTTTGGCCGCTTGAAGGGAAAACTATTTTGGAACATAGTGCCGAAGCGTTCCTTCGTCACCCAGGGATCTCAGAAGTTGCCTTGGTTGTGCCGAAAGCACACCTGATTTGGGTTAAAAACCTGTTTGCCGGGGAACCGAAGGTGCAAAAGATTATTTGTGGTGGTGCCAACAGGAGTCAGTCTAGTTGGGCAGCTGTACAGGCCTATGCGAATCAACCCAATGCATGGCTCATTTTTCACGATGCCGCGCGTCCGCTCGTCTCTTCTGAAAGTATTAGTGCCGCTATTGACGCAGCTGCAGATTACGAAGCAGCTACGGCAGCGATTCCCAGTTCAGACACGATTTTGATCAGCAGCGATAACGGCAATGAGGTTTCCCAAATCCCCAGCCGTAGCTTAATGTGGCGATGCCAAACTCCACAAGCGTTCAGGCAACGCACGATTTCGGCCGCTTATGAAATGGCCATGAAGGACACAGACTTTCAAGCCAGTGACGATTGCGGAGTGATCAAGCGGTACTTGCCGCACATTAAAATCGGGATTTTCATGGGCAGCGACGAGAACATTAAACTCACCTATGCTCGAGATATGGCTTTTGTAGCCGAACAACTTAAAAAACATTAAAAGAATCGACCTCTCGTAGTAGCGAAAGGTCGATTTGGTTTTGTACCGGCGATTAGCAAGAAAAAAGCGTGCAAGCTCTTAACAGACGTGGTAAAATAGGCTTAAAATACAATCTACACACGATGTTGGAGGAAAATATAGCATGAATGTCTTAGAACTCTTAAAATCGGCTTTACTAGGCTTGGTTCAGGGAATCACCGAATGGTTGCCGATCAGCAGCACCGGTCATATGTTATTGTTAGACGAAGTGATGAAGCTCGATGTCAGCCCTGCCTTTATGAGTATGTTCATTGTGGTGATTCAACTTGGCTCGATTTTAGCCTTACTGGTCTTGTATTTCAATAAATTGAATCCTTTTGCACCCTCGAAAAATCGCAGACAAAAGCGAGAAACCTTAGAGCTGTGGTTTAAGGTAGCAGTCGCCTCCGTTCCAGCGGCGGTGATTGGCCTACTCTTTGATGATAAGATCGAAGCCCTCTTCAGCGGCTACGTCTCCATTGCCATTATGCTGATTGTCTATGGCGTCTTGTTTATCTTGTTAGAACAACGCAATAAGCGTGTTAAACCACAAATTAGCGAGATTACCGAAATGGGATACGGCACCGCGGCCATGATGGGCGTCTTTCAAGTCTTAGCCCTCGTTCCCGGCACTTCGCGCTCCGGTTCAACCATCTTGGGTGGCATTTTACTGGGCTGTTCACGAACCGTTGCAGCAGAGTTTTCATTTTTTATGGCGATTCCGGTCATGTTTGGGGCAAGTTTATTGCGAATCATCAAATTCGGCTTGGTCTTCAGTTCGGCTGAATGGATGATTTTAGCTGTGGGCACCGCAGTCGCCTTTGTCGCGTCTATACTCGCCATCCGCTTCTTAATGCAATACATCCGCCGTCATGACTTCAGTGTCTTTGGCTGGTATCGTATTCTGTTAGGCGCAGCCGTTTTAGCCTATTTCTTTTTGGTAAGAGCATAAGAGGAGGTCAGTTACAATGAAGTTAACCGGCAAAGGACGGGCAGGAACATTGGAATCGGGAGATATTCTAATTGAAGTGGAACCTGCACCCAGTGAAACCGATATTTTTCTGCGCAGCAGTGTAATGCGATTATACGGTCAACAAATTCGAGCAGTGTTACTGCAAACCTTAGAAGAGTTAGATTTGCAAGGAGTCCTTCTCACGGCACAAGACAAAGGTGCTTTGGATTGCACGATCAAAGCTCGTTTACTGACCGCCGTCGCCAGAGCCGGAGGCCCGGTAATGCCTTGGCAGGGGGAGGAGTAAGTATGAAAAGCCGCTTACGCCGCAGCATGATGTTTATCCCCGGGAATCAGCCCGCTATGCTCAAAGATGCTTTTATCTACGGGGCCGATGCCCTAATGTTTGATTTAGAAGATTCCGTATCTCCTATGGAAAAAGATGCCGCACGTCAGTTGGTCTACAGTGCATTGAAGACGATTGACTATTCACCCTGCGAACGGGTGGTACGGATCAACGCGCTCTCATCTGCCCATGGTCAAGCCGATGTAGAGGCGATGGTGGCAGCCGGGGTGGATGTGATCCGTATGCCTAAAACCGAAACTGCTCAAGATGTATTGGGTTGCGAAGCGGCTATTGCGGCGGCAGAGAAGAAATATAATCGTGCTCCTGGGAGTATTGGCATATTAGCAGCTATTGAAAGTGCCCAAGGAGTGCTGAATGCGGTCGAAATTGCCAAGTGTTCCAGACTCTTGGTTGGAATTGCCTTAGGAGCCGAAGATTTCTGTGCCGATATGGGGGTTCGCCGCAGTGCCGAGGGGAGCGAACTTCTATTGGCCCGACAAACCATTGTTTTAGCAGCCAAAGCTGCGGGAATCGATGCCTTCGATACCGTGTTCAGCAATGTGGCCGATGAAGAAGGCTTGGTTGCAGAAACGATAAAAATCAAAGCTTTAGGATTTACCGGAAAGTCGGTGATCCATCCGCGGCAGATCGAGCCGGTCCACCGCGTCTTTGCTCCTACCGAAGAGGAGATTCGCCAAGCGCAACGCTTGATTGCGGCATTACAGGAGGCGGAACGACGCGGCAGTGGTGTGGTTGCCGTCGATGGCAAGATGATCGACCGCCCGGTCGTTTTAAGAGCCCAACGTACCTTGCAACTGGCAGAAGCTATGGGCGTAGTACAGAACAAGGAGGGATGGTCATGAAACAGGCGATGCCTTTTTCTGAACGAGAAAACCGTTCTCCCAAATTAGTATCATCCATAGAAGAAGCGATTCGTCGCAGTGGCTTACAAAATGGCATGACGATCTCGTTTCACCATCATTTTCGCGAAGGGGATCAAGTCTTAAACCAAGTGTTGGACGTGATTGCTCACATGGGCTTTCGAGATATGAAAATAGCCTCTTCTTCTTTAAGCGATGTTCATGCGCCGCTGTTGAAGCATATTCAAACCGGAGTGGTCACTTCCCTAGAGAGTTCCGGGTGCCGAGGGGTGCTCGCTGAAGCGATTTCAGCCGGTGCATTACCCTCTCCCATGGTTTTTCGCAGCCATGGTGGACGCGCTGCAGCGATTGCCAATGGGCAGCTGAAGATCGACATCGCTTTCTTAGGTGCCTCGGTAGCCGATGCTTTTGGCAATGCCGCCGGAACCTATGCCGGACCGTTGCCAGAAGGCGTTACCCCTTCGCTTTGTGGTAGCTTAGGCTATGCCAAGGTCGATGCACGGTATGCTAATCAGACAATTATTTTAACCAATTGCCTGTTGCCCTACCCATGTGTGGGTCAGGGAATCAGCGAAAGCGATGTAGACTGGGTGGTCTTGGTGGATTCGATTGGCGATTCCAAGAAGATTTCGGCAGGAGCTACTCGTTACAGCCAAGACCCTAGGGATTTACTGATCGCTCGTAAAGCAGCACAAGTGATTATGCATTCGGGCTTCTTTTACAACGGCTTTTCTTTGCAGACCGGTACTGGCGGAGCTTCACTGGCAGTCACGCGCTATTTGCGTGAGGTGATGGTTGCAGGAGAAGTCCGAGCCCGCTATGCGTTGGGAGGAATCACAGCTGCAATGGTGCAACTGCATGAAGAGGGGTATATAGAAAAACTGATGGACGTGCAGGACTTTGATTTGGAAGCGGCGCGTTCATTGGCAAGAAATCCACATCATTATGAAGTCGATGGCAATCAATATGCCAACCCCTATGATGCCGGTTCGTTGATCCATCAGCTAGATGTGGTGGTGTTATCTGCCTTAGAAGTGGACGAAGACTTCAATGTCAATGTGCTCACCGGCTCCGATGGTGTGATCCGTGGTGCAGTAGGCGGACATCCCGACACTGCCTCTGGTGCAGCCCTAACCGTGGTAGTTACCCCTTTGTTACGGGGGAGAATTCCCTGCGTGGTGGAGCGAGTGACGACGCTCTGCACCCCGGGAGAACATGTAGATGTTTTAGTGACTGACCGAGGAGTTGCCGTGAACCCAAGCCGACCTGAAGTGGCGGCTCGTTTAGAGCGTGCCGGTATAATTTTGACCGGAGCACATCAACTGAGAGCCTTCGCGGAGGCAATTGCCGGGAAACCGGAACCGCTTCCCTTTGGTTCAAAGGTGATAGCCCAAGTTTTAGCACCCAATGGCACACTGCTGGATACGGTACGGGAGATTGGCCATGAAAAATCCGCCTCGGGAGATTAGTTTGGTCGAATTACTTCAGGCGCGGGAGCAACGCCAGCAATACCGGGAGAAATTGTTAAAGCGCTTTGGTAAACCGGTGGTCTGCCTGATGGTGAACCAACCCGGAGCTCAGAAAGTTACGGATGCGGCGGTGCTTGTATTTCGCGAGGGTCAGATGCAAATGCAGGAGCTGAAGGCTATCTGTTTGCATGAAGAAGAAAGAGTGCTCAATACCGGATGGGAAGGCTTTTGGGTTTTTCATGCAGAGGCCTTGACTTTGAAAGAGCAGTTGATAGCTTTGGAAGAAAAGCATCCTTTGGGGCGATTGTGGGATTTTGATGTCTGGGATCCCCTTCAAGGTCCGCTCAGCCGAGAGGAAATGGGATGGCCAGCGCGACAGTGCTTGCTTTGCTCAGCCTCAGGTGCGGAGTGTGCGCGAAGCAAACGACATACATTGGGGGAACTGGATGAGGAGATTCGACGCATAACTGAAAATTGGCTACATAGAAGGGGTGACGAAAATGCCGGAGATGAGAACTTGGGAAACGGGAAATGTTGCTGAATTGCGCAGCTTGCCTTTGTCCTTACCGGAAATTCGTCATCAGGTTACAGCATTTTTAGGGGGGCAAGGGTTGACCTTAGCCCCTTTAGACTATTGTGCAGGGTTGTTCTATGGTGATCAACTGGTTGCCGTGGGGGGATATCGAGCAAATACCTTGATGAACTTAGCGGTTTTGCGAGAGGCGCAAGGCTATGGTTGGATGAATCGGCTGGTGGATCACTTGAGAGAACAGTTGTTATTGCAAAGAGTCGAGCACTTATTTGTCTTCACCAAGCCAGAAAACCGTTTGGTATTGGAGGGGTTAGGGTTTTACGCGCTCTTAGAAACCGAATCGGTTTTGTTTTCTGAGAATAAGCCGTTTGGTTTCGTGCGTTTTTGCAACGAACTGAAGCCGTATGCTTTGTTGGATGGGGTTTCCGGTGCCGTTGTAATGAACGCCAATCCTTTTACGTTAGGTCATTTATATTTGGTGGAGACAGCCAAGAAACAATGTGACCGTTTGCATGTTTTTGTGGTGGAGACGGAGGCTTCAGAATTCAACTTTGCCGACCGCTTGGCCATGGTAACACAGGGGGTGGCTCATTTGAAGGAAGTCTATGTGCACGCCGGAGGTCCGTATTTGATTTCGGCAGGGGTATTTCCGGATTACTTCCTGAAAAATCCCGGAGAAGCTGCAGCTGTGCAAGCCGAGTTGGATGTGCGATTATTTGGTCAATATTTAGCTCCGGCTTTGCGAAGTAGCATACGTTTTGCCGGCGAGGAGCCCTTAGACCCCTTGACAGCGCAATATGTAGAGGCGATGAAAAGATTTCTGCCTCATTATGGTATGGAAGTGCGGATTATCCCGCGGATTGATCATGAAGGGGAGCCGATTTCTGCCAGCCGGGTTCGCCGCTGTTTGAAGAACGAGCAGTGGAGCGAAATCAAAGAGCTGGTCCCGCTCAGCACATTTGTTTATTTGCAACGATACAAGGGGTTGTCTGGGCAAGACTTCGGGTATGGAGGGAACGCGCATGCAACATAGTTCTTTGCAACGGAGTCCTGCAGAAATTGGAGCCTTGGCGATGAGTGTGTTACGAACGGAAGCGCTGTTGACACCAAAGCCTGGTTTGGTGGACAGGAATAATAATGGGGCACATGCCGATATGGATTTAGCGTTGCTATTGCACAGTGCCGAGGTCTTGCAGCCTTTTTTTGTGGAGTTGGCGGAGTATGGGGGCGCGCATAAATCGGAGGCACCGCAAAGGATCTTTGCAGCGCTACGTAGCATAGGTATTCGCGCTGAAGTGGAGATGTACCAGGCGACTGGGGGGATCAATACCCATAAGGGAGCCTTGTTTGGTTTAGGGCTGCTATCTGCTGCTGCCGGAGTTCTGGGGGAAGATGCGGAGATTGAACCGCTTTGTGCTTATGTAGCGGAGATGACCAAGGGGATTACGGCACGTGAAGGGGTGGAAAAGCAGTTGATACGCTTACCGGAAAGCATGCGCTGGCAGATGAGCGGAGCACGCGGAGAGGCGGAAAGTGGTTTTTACCACGCAAGAAAAATTGGGTTACCGGTCTATTTCAAAGCGCTTCAATGGGGTCAAACTCAAGAAGAAGCGGCTTTGCGGGCGCTGTTGCAGCTGATGACCTGCCTCATGGATACTAACCTCTTGCGGCGTGGGGGTCAAACTGCAGTCCTCTATGTGCAACGTAGAGCTGAAGAAGTCTTGCATAACTTCTCGATAACAGAAATTGAGAAATTCGATCAGGAGTTGATCGCTGCCAATTTGAGTCCCGGCGGCAGTGCCGATTGTCTCGCTATAACTTTGTTCCTATCTGCATTTTCTAGGGGACGGTTCTCCCCGAAAATTATGTTTTCTGAGTCCATGAAAAGCTCCAAGTTTTAATCTGTTAGGTAAGTATTATTTGCAGAAAGTAGGTGGAGCCATGCAGCCCTATGCTATCCTTTTGATACACGGTTTTGGAGGAGGTCTTTGGGAGTTAGCACCTTTGGAGGCGGATTTGGTCAAACTGGGGTACTCTTGCCGCAGTTTTACGCTGCCCGGCCATGATGAAAATGGCAAGATCCACGGAATTCGTTCTGCAGAACTGTTTGGAGCGGCTGTGCTCAAAGAATATGAGCGGCTCAGTTTGCAAGGGCTGCCGGTGGTCGTGGTCGGCTTTTCCATGGGTGCGCTGCTGGCGGCCTGGTTGGCTTCGGTGCGCAGTCCTAAGGCCTTGGTGTTGATCAATACGCCAATCGATATCGGTCAACCAAGGGCGGTGCTGCATTGGCTGAAGGCTGATCTGGAGAACAGGAACACGCGGTACACTCAGATGATGCTCAAGAATGCTCTGCGGCAAAGGCCCGATGTTAATCTGTTGTTCTTAAAAGTGCGCAGGCGTTATTTACCCGCGCTCAAGAGGGTGAGTGTGCCGGTGTTTCTGGCGCAATCGCAATGGGATGAAACGGTGCAACCACAGAGTGTGCAGAAAGCTGCAAAAATGCTCAAAAGCGAACATGTAACGTGGAAGATATACCCTAACAGCCGACATCATTTGTGCGACGGCCCCGATTATCCACAATTTTTACAAGACTTGAAGACTTGGGGACAAGACTTGGGGACGGTTCTCTCCCCTCTAATTTTCCCAAAAAATTGACAATGCTTGTGCAGGCAGGCTGTATTATAAGTACGACAAGAACCCCGTTAAGGGGTTTTTTTGTGTACATTGAGTGGAAAATGTGGGGGTTGCGGTCTTTCTTCCCGCAAAATAATCTCTCCACTCGCTGTCGTCCTTCGGACAAAGGCTCGCTCTTAGAAACATTTTGCTCTCACGACCGCAGGCAGAGAACCGTCCCCAAGTATAGGCACATGCGCGAAAAGTTTCCTGAGGGGCGACTATTGACCGAAGGTCAACCTGAGCCCAGAAGGATTTTTGAGCGAGAAATGTGCGCTTTGGTCGTCCTTTTGTTGCCCCACTTGAGCCACTATGCTATTCCTACAGGAAGCAGCGTCTTATATCTCTTGACTTTGTGAATAATTTCGCTTATGATGAGGATAGTGAAATAAGTAACGAATGTATTTTTTGGAACAGATGCGAGGTGAACCGCGATGCTCCCTCTCGACGAAACTGCCCTTTCGCTCCTGCTGAAGACGGCCTTGTTTAAAAGCCTCAGCTCGGAACAGCTGCAAAACCTCTTAGTCAATCGCGGGAGCTTACGTGATTTCACTGCCGGTGAGATTTTGTATGACCCACATCACTTTCAACGCGCCATTGGCATTGTCTTGAAAGGCCGGCTCAAGGTCAGCACGGAAAGCGAAGTCGTGCTCAATCAGCTCAACGCAGGTTCCATGTTTGGAGTTGCAGGTTTATTCTTAGAACGCGAGGAGTATGTTACCTTAATTCGCGCGCTAACCCCGTCTCAAGTCTTCTTCTTAACAGCGGACGATTTAGAGAACCTCTTTAAAGAAGAATACCTCATCTGCCAAAACTACCTTCGCTTCTTGAGTCAACGAATCGTCTTTTTGAATCAACGAATCAGCAGCTTCGTAGCTCCCAACCCTGCAGAAGCCCTTTACGCATTTCTAACGCGTTTGGCCATTGCAGCAGAATCGGATACTTTTCATCTACCCATGTCAAAGCAGGAAATCTGTCGTCAACTGAACATCAGTCGAACCACGCTGTATCGTGCTTGGGAACAGCTGGAGCAAGAAGGCTATCTGCTTGAACATTCCGATAGTTCTTTAGAAATCGTTGCCAAATGAAACTTTAGGAGGATAACCCTTTGAAACGCTCACTTACTAAAACAATGTTGTTCCTGATTTCTATGGTTCTCTTACTCTCGGCTTGTAATCCGGTCACCCCGACTCCAACACCGGTTGAGAAAATCAACATCCGTGTCGGTGCCCTGAAAGGCCCTACGGCTTTGGGGATGGTGCAACTGATCGAAAACGCAGCCGCGAAAACCACCAAAAATAATTATACTTTCACTTTGGTCGGGGCACCCGATGAAATCAGTGGCAAGCTCATTTCCGGTGAACTGGATATGGCGGCAATTCCGGCCAATTTAGCGGCTGTGTTGCACAATAAAACAGAAGGTAAAATTCAAATGGCCGCTGTCAATACCTTAGGCGTGTTGTATTTACTCGATACCGGTGAGACGATTCAAAGTATGCAAGATTTGGCGGGCAAGACGATTTATGCTACCGGTCAAGGATCCACCCCGGAATTCGCACTCAACTACTTGTTGCGCGCCAACGGCTTGGAACCGGGTGTCGATGTGGAAGTGGTTTATAAAAGCGAACACGCTGAAGTGGCAGCTCTCATGGAAGCAGGGAGCGTTGAATACGCCTTGCTCCCGCAGCCGTTTGTGACCTCGGTTCTAAACAAGGGGACGGCTCGAGTGGCCTTGGACTTCACCGAAGAATGGCAAAAGGTTGGTGAAGAGGGCAGCGAACTGGTCATGGGAGCCTTTGTAGTGCGCAAAGAGTTTTATGAACAAAACCAGCAAGCGGTAAAAGATTTCTTGGCTGAATACGCAATTTCGGTTGCCTTTACCAATGAAAACGTAGCAGAAGCGGCCTCTTTAAGCGGAAAATATGAAATTATCGCTGAAGCGGTGGCTAAAACTGCAATTCCTGAATGCAACATCGTTTATTTCGAAGGCGAAGAGATGCAAGTCATGACCGATGCTTTCTTGCAAGTCTTGTTTGAGGCAGATCCCAAGTCTGTCGGCGGCACACTTCCATTGGCGGAATTCTATATTAAATAATCTTTGTGGGAGGGCGTTGCATGAAAGGTTTCGGAAAAAAACCTCGGCCATTGAAACCCTTGCAGGCCTCCCTCTTGTTTGGAGCAGCGGTGGGTTTTTGGTTGTTGGTTTGGCAAGTGATTGCCATGCGCGTCCAACTTTCTCTCCTGCTGCCTACTCCCCTGGAAACCTTTCAAACGCTTGGGAAGATCCTTAGGCAAGCAAGTTTTTGGCAGGTTACCTTCACCAGTTTGCTACGGATCTTTGCAGGCTTCTCCTTAGCGGTAGTGATGGGAAGCCTTTTGGGAAGCTTGACTGCGTTTTTGCCGGCCGTGAGACCTTTTGTGTCGTTACCGATGAATATTGTTAAAGCGACACCGGTTGCCTCTTTTGTGATCCTGGCCCTAGTATGGCTGCCGTCCCAACAACTATCCCTTTTCATCTGCTTTCTGATGGTGCTACCCTTGGTTTGGAGCAATGTTGAAACAGGTTTGCTGCAAGTGGACGAGTCGCTCTTGGAAATGGCAAGAACGTATCGATTACCTTCGGCAGCGATTTTTAAAACGATTTATGTACCGGCGGTTAAACCCTTTTTCGTCAATGCCTTGCTCTTGGGATTTGGATATGCCTGGAAATCGGGCGTTGCTGCAGAAGTCTTGGGACTACCCGCTTGGGGAATCGGAACGAAGTTATATCAGGCAAAAATCTACTTGGAAACACCTGAGTTATTCGCCTGGACCTTGGTTGTAATCGGTATCAGCCTGCTTGCTGAGTTCCTGATGGCCTTTTGGCTGAAAAAAGAAAGAAGGAAATGAAAACTATGAATCTGCAATCTGTCAGCTTTACCTATGAGAAGAAGCAAGTGTTGCGTGATTTTTCGTTAGATTTACCCGCAAAAGGAATCGTTGTCGTCATGGGTCACTCCGGATGCGGCAAAACGACCCTACTTCGTTTAATCGCCGGGCTGGAGTTACCACAAGCCGGGCAGATTTTCCATGCGGCAAAACGTCCGGCCTTTCTTTTTCAAGAGGATCGTTTATTACCACAACTCACGGTATGGCAAAACATTATGCTGATCCAACCCAAAGGTGGCGCGGCAGAAGTATCTCGTCGGTTGCAGCAATTGGGTTTAACAGAGGAAGCCGATGCGTATCCCGATCAACTGTCGGGCGGCATGAAAAGAAGGGTCGCATTGGCTCGCGCTTTGTGTTATGATGGCGATGTATTGATTTTGGATGAACCTCTGAAAGGCTTAAGCCCGGAACATCGTCGCCAATTATGGCCGGTTCTCATGGCGGAAGGGGCAGCGCGTTTGGTGTTATGGGTCAGTCACGATGATGAAGAAGCGGCAGGTGTAGCCGACCGAGTGATTCACTTATCGGGTTCGCCCCTCAAAGTGACCTGTGATTTAACTCGTGCCGAACTGAAAAAGCCGATCATCCACGGATACTCCTTACGTGTGGCCGAGGATTAAGAGTTCTCCCTTGAACAAGGAGTGATGAATTGTTAACAGAGTATTTGTATAAGCGTAAATTGACCGTAGATGGTCGCCAGGTGGGACCGGGGAATCGGATCAAGCCATCTGCCCTGATTTGGATCTTCATGGAGACCAGCGAAGCGCACATGAGTGCTATGGGTTGGAATCACAGGCGGTTGGCGGAGATCGGGTTAGCCTTCTTGATCATTCATAATAAAACCGAGTTGACCCGCCTACCTGAATTTGGTGAAGATCTCATGGTAGAAACAGCGCCCATCGGCTGCCACGGTGCGCAGTTTTACCGAGGCTTTCGCCTTTTAGCAAAAGAGGGAGAAATCGGGCGGATGACGCAAACCAGTGTGCTGGTCCATGCCGAAACGCACCAACTAATGCGTCCGAAAGAGTTTTATAAACTTGGAATCTTCCCGGAAGCGAAAGTGGATAAAAGATGGATCGTAAAAGCCCCGGAACAACCAGAACATTTGACGAATCTGGGTCAGCGAACGATCTATTATTCCGATTTGGATTACAATAATCATCTCAACAACACGATCTATGCAGACATCATCTTGGACTTTTTGCCTGAGATCATGCCTGAGCGCAACTTCACCCAGCTGCATATTCAGTACTTGAGTGAAGCATTATTGGGAGATGCGTTGATCATTGAAGGCGCTCGTCTATCCAATGGCAATTATTATCTGCAAGGCAGCCACTCCCGAGGTCTCTGCTTCAAATCAATGATTACCTAGGGGACGGTTCTCTCCCCCACAAAATTACCATCTTTTTTACAATTACTTTGAATCATGCTCTTGTCAAATCCACAAAAAGAATAAGTACAGCAAAACACGATCCGTTTTCTTCACAGATACGGACCGTGTTTTTTGCTAAGTGATTGTAACTAAGTGTCAATACGTGTCTGTAAGTATAAGAACGTATCTTTACGAATATTTACGTGGTTGTGCGCTCAATCAAAACAATTGGTAATAAAATGTCAAAAAACGAGGGGAGAGAACCGTCCCCTAAACAATCAAAGTTTCTTCGATTTTGGCTTGCATTTGAGATTGGGCGTTGCGTTCCAATTGCATCATCGAATCCAATTGGGCCAAGACGATATCTACTTGTGCAATGACACTGTCAACATTCTCGCGGGCTTTGTTGATTTTGGTTTGCATAAAGAAATCCATAAAGAAGCCATCGAAGAAGAAGTCGGCAAACTTGCTGAAGCCTTCAATTTGAATTTCGGCTGGTCCGGTGATGCGAATATCCAACAACTCGGTTTGAAAACGACGTAATTCGCTTTCAGCTCGGGCGACCTGGCGTTTGGCTTCATCGATATGGGAATGCTTAATCAAGGTGGCGATAATCCCGCCTCCGACCATGTCGAATACACCCCAACCAGCGGCAGAGTTTAGGCTGCCAGCAATACTTTGCAGCGCTTCCAATGCCGTGATTCCGGCTGCCTGAGCTTCTTCGATTTCTCTTTGGTTGCGCCGGCTGATCTCCATTTGTTCTTGCAACAAACGCAAGGTCTCGGCGGTCTTGCCGGGTTGATTGGCGGCTTCTCGTTGCCGTTCGGCAAAACGTCGCTTGTATTCGATTTCCGCAACTCGGCAATCTTCTTCCTCTTGTTTCAATTTATCGATCTGATAACGCACATCGTCTACCCGATCGATCGCCTGCTGATACGCAAAGGCTGCTTCTACGGCTTCTTGCTCTTCCTTATCTAAGCGGTCGTAGTAGTTCCCAGTGACTCCAGCCAAGAATCGACTGAAGCCCATGTTTTTCATGCGTTCCACATCGGCTTCTTCACGATCCAAAGCCAATCCCAAACGGTCAACCTCGTCTTCTAGGTCGAGTAACTGGTCTTCTAATTCCCGAATCATCCGCTGCACTTTCTGAGCGCGGTCAACTCTCTCTTTTAGGTCCCTCAACGAGGGTCCGGGGTCTTTTTTTAATGGTTCCATATTATGTACTTCCCTCTTTTATGATAAATGTGATTTGAACCAGGCCAAGGTCCTCTGCCAACGGTCCACAATATACGATGGCTTGACGAACCCATGGTACTGATCCGGATACTTGACATAGACGGTTTCTTTGCCTAAGCGTTTCAAAGCGTAATAGAATTGCTCGCTTTGGTCTTGTGGGCAACGAACATCGTTGCTACCGTGTAAAATCAAAGTCGGAGTTTCGACCTGGCGGACAAAAGCGATAGGACTGCGCGACATGACCGTGGCAATATCATCTACCACAAAACCGCCATGCAAGCCTTCACCGTAAACTTGAGCATCGCTGACCAAAGCTAAGGTCAACCAGTTGGAAATGATGGCTCCGGCGACGGCGGCTTTGAAGCGTTTGGTCTGGGTCACGATCCAAGAGGTCATGAACCCTCCGTAACTCCAGCCGGTCACCAGTAAGCGATTCGCATCGGCGACACCCATCTTTATCACATGGTCGACGCCTTTCATAATATCTTCGTAATCCTTGCCTCCCAGATCTCGCACGCAGCCCATGGCAAAATCAGCGCCATAGGTCACGCTACCGCGCGGGTTGGTGAAAACAACGGCAAAGCCATGGTTGGCGAAGAGTTGGAAGGGGAATTGATAACTGTTGGTATAAACACCGGTGGGACCGCCATGAATGCTCAGAACTGTGGGTACCGGTTGACCGGGGGTATAATCAAGGGGTCGCACTAAGAAACCGTCAATAGGCCAACCGTCCGCTCCTTCATAGGTGAAACGTTCTACCGGTAAAGGTGGATATTTTTCTAAAAAGTCTTTATGGATTTGAGTCAAAGCCTGAGCTTTGCCGGCTTTCGCCACAAACAGCTCGGCAGGATGCGTGAAGTCTTCACTTAAGAATACCAAAGTGCCATCTTGAGCGATTTCCATGCTGTTGACCATGGCCAATGCGCCCTCGACCGCCGGATGTTCATCGTCAATCTCTCCGTTGACATAGGGGATCACGCTAATGGCATTGCTGCCCTTCCAGGCGCGGATGTGCATCACTTGACCGCTCTTGGAGCAGAATCGCAAATTGCTACGCATGCCGTCGTCTAAGGGGGTCAAACAGGTTACGTTTTCCGAAGCTAACGGTAAAGATTGATTCAAAGGCGCATACCATAAACGGCTGGGGCTGACTCCGCTGGGGTAGGAGTTATCGCTGCCCAACCAAAGCAGACTTTTCCCTTCGTCCGCCAAAACCATTTGACTGAGAGCACCGTCAAATTCCAGCACCTTCTGGTTTAAACCACTCGCCAATGGCAGCAAGCGCACTTCCGTAAGATTTACGCCGTTGTTGCTCTCGTATTTGGTGACGCTGTAATAAAGAGCACTGCCATCTTGATTCCAGACGATTTGACCGATCCGCTCTTTGCCTTGGGTGTGCGGTAAACAGGTATGATTAGGATCTTGCCATTCCAGAATATAGATTTGAGGATAAGTGTGGTAAACATATCCTTTGCCATCGGCGCGGTAGGCCATTTCTTCAATGACCATGGGAGCGTCTTTTTTCTCTTCTTTGCCGCCTCGGTCATAGAGTTCTTTGGGTTCGCCCGGATAACGGGGGCCTTCCGGCAGTGGTTGATTGGAAAGGAAGGCAACCTTACTTCCGTCCGGGCTGAACAAAGCAGCGCCACTGGGGCTGACTTCGGTGCCAATTAGAGCCGCTTCGCCTCCCTGAATGGAGATGGTATAGAATTGAGATTTCCCTTTCTCACCGCGAGAAGAAGTGAAAAGGATAGTTTGATCGTCCGGTGCAAAGCGGGGGTTGCTGTCTTTTCCGCTTTGGGTGAGCTGCCTTGGCGGCAGGGAACCATCGGTGGGAACAAGCCATAGGTTGGTCAGTTTCTTGTCCTCTTTCAGAACGGTTTCACTCACCACATAAACAGCCCATTTTCCGTTCGAGGAAATTTGTGGGTCGCTTATGGTTTTCATTTCAAAGAGATGAGCGGCATGTAAGATGGATTTCATAAAGCGCACTCCTTTCAGATTTGGTTTTTTGTGTCATGATTTCTAGATTCGATTTCAATCCGACTTCCCCTTCTTTCAGTTTGGGATGTATATAAAAAAACGCCGCCCTGTCACAGGTGACAGAGCGGCCATTCAGATGGAAAAACAGAACAAAGCATATAAAAAAGAGAGGAGGAAATATGAGAACCATGAAATAAAAAAGGAAGACCACCGATGATAGATCGGAGACCTTCCGCAGAGCCTTTTATTCTCACGGTGTACGTTTTACATTCGTAAAACGCGGTTTCGCTTGGACCAAACCAGCGTAAAAACGCTGTCGGAACCCTAGAAACCCTCTCACATTGTGCGCGAATCAAGCGCAACTTCAATATACCATAGCTTTCTGGGTTTGTCCAGTAAAATGACAGAAAAACTCAAAAGCCTTAGGAAAATTGAAGCCGCAAACGGAGGATGGAAGAGGATTTCAACGGTTTATATTCCAAACGTAGTAAATAGGAACATATATACAGGAAGAAACATGAGTCCGATCAGGGTAGATAGTGAGACCGCAGTGGCGGCGAATTCAGTATCAGAGCCATACATAGCAGCAACAATTGGGGCTTGTGCCATGGCAGGCATGGCAGATTGGATGATCGTGACTCTGGCAATGATGCCTTCTATATGAAAGAGTTTCATTAATGCTACTGTGATCAGCGGGGAGATAATAAAACGGCCTAAGCACACAATAACCAGATTGCGCGAGCACTTTAAATTCTTAATCCCCAAACCTGCTAAGATGTGACCAATATAGATCAGGGCTAAGGGTGTGCTCATGCTGCCAATGTAACGAGTGGTATCCATGACGACTTTGGGCATTTGTACGCGCAATAAGATGAGAATAAAGCATGAAACAAGGGTGATCAGTGCAGGGCTGAGGATCTTTTTAACGGTTTCCTTCCAATTGACACTTTCCCCCGGGTTTGCATCTCGTCTAATGTAGGGAGCTGCGATCCCCCAAAACAAAATGCTATTGGCGGCGAAGGTCAGCAAAGCATAGGGGGCTGCTTCGTTACCAAAAAGGGCAATACATACCGGTAAGCCAACAAAGATGGTATTGGAAAAGCCAAAGAGTGCGGAAAAAACACCGCGTTGCCCTTTGGGAATCTTTAAAAGAACAGCAATCGGAAACGAAATCGCAAAGGTTACGGTTATGGAAAGAAACGGGGCCAATAAAGCAGGCCCGGCGGTCTGAAGGCCTTCCAAGGTAAAATAACCCATCATGTTATTGATCAGAGTAGCCGGCACCACATAAGCTACCACTAAGGTAGCAATAAACTTAGCGATTTTTTCATCGATCAGTTTGATTTTGGTTAAGTAGAAGCCAAAACCGATCATAGCAAAGATGGTGAGAACGATGTTCATGGTATTGAGCATGGGGGCCTCCTTGATAACGAATAGTTTGCGTACTGAGCTATTATACGCTTAATTGTTGGCAATGGCAAGCCACGCGATGCCCATTTGCTAAAACTTGAATCGGAGGACGTTGATTACGGCACAACTCACTGGATTGGGGACAGACTTCCGCATACGGACAACATTCAGCAGAAGCGACTCCCCAACCGATCACCTCTTGAGGAGGAGTTCCTTCAATCAAATCCGCTGCCGCCAGTAACGATTGTGTATAAGGATGAATGGGATTGCGTAAAAGCTCTTCAGTGGGGGCCTCTTCCATGAGACTGCCTCGATACATAACTAGGATCCGGTCCGCCAACCAGGAAACCACATGCAGATCATGTGAGATAAAGAGCATGGAAAGTTGGTATTTTTGCCGCAGTTCCTGTAAAAGATTCAAAATTTGAGCTTGAATCGACAAATCCAGTGCCGAAACAACTTCATCGGCAATCAGCAAAGCCGGTTCCACCAATAAAGCACTTAAAATAGCAACCCGTTGTCGTTGACCACCGGAAAGCTGATGTGAATAACGGCTCAAATAGCTGTCGTCCAAGCCTACCTCAACCAATTGTTGACGAATATAGTCACGGCGTTGTTTGGCAGTGCCTTGCAACTTAAATCCGATCAGGGGTTCCATGAGAATCTGTTCAACGGTGAGCGAGGGATTTAAGACTTGTTGGGGGTCTTGAAAAATCATCTGGATCTGGCGTCGAAAGGGCTTAAAATCATAGTCATCTAAGGGGAGAAAATCGGTACCGTTCAGGAGTATCTTACCGGAATCCGGGGTCAATAAGCGAGCGATCATGCGGGCTGTCGTGGTTTTTCCACAGCCAGATTCGCCGATCAGGCCTAAAACCTCACCTTTATTCAGTTGAAAATCCAGATGATTGACGGCGATGAAACGTTGTGGGGTAGCGAACAGCGAGGTTTTTGAAACAGGATAGGTCTTGAGAAGATCCTGGACCTGCAGCAGAGGGGGTTGGCTGGGAAGCATGATTTCACCGCCTTTCAAGACCGTGGGAAGTTGCACAAAACCCAATGGTCGGCTTGCTCGTGTTTTTGAACGGCAAGATCGCATTGGGAGGTGCGGAAAGGACACCTCGGAGCAAAATTACAGGGGATCGATCGTTGCTCCAACGGAGGAACAATGCCTTCGACAATTTCTAAAGGTTGCCCTTTGCGGTGAAAACTGGGTTTTGATTCCAACAGCGCCAGGGTATAGGGGTGCAAAGGCTGTTGCAGCACTTGATCGGTCGGTCCGCATTCCACGATTTCTCCGGCGTAGAGGACCATGGTTCGTTCGCACAAGGAATTCACTACTTGAATATTGTGGGAAATCATCAGCAAGGTCAGATGATGCTTTTGTTGCAGATTGCGAATGACATTCAATATTTGCTGTTGGGTGGTCAGATCCAGTGCCGTGGTAGGCTCGTCTGCCAAAAGAAGCCGAGGTTTCGGTAACATGACCATGGCCAACATTACCCGTTGTCGTTGTCCTCCTGACATCTGATGCGGGTATTTTTTCATGACTTCCCGAGGATTCTCTAAGTCCACTTCCTCCAAACTTTCGAGGATCAGCTGTTCTTGAGCTTTTAAACCTTGGATTTCACGGCAATGCAACTTGACGACTTCTCTGAGTTGGTAGCCTATAGTCAAGAGAGGGTTCAACGAGGTAGCGGAGTCTTGAAAGACCATAGTGATATCAAAACCACGGTAGGAGCGCAATGCTTCGGCACTGATCTGCGTCAGATCCACACCGTCAAAGTAAATATGCCCTTGACTTCTTTGCACTTGCTCGGGGAGTAATCCCGCTATGGCTTGAGCGGTCAAGCTCTTGCCGCTACCGGATTCACCAATTAAGCCCACGCTGTCGCCAACAGCAAGAGTAAAGGATAAATCGTGAACAGCCGGATAGTACTGGCCTAAGTGAGGAACCGAAACGCTGAGGTGCTCGACTCTTAACAATTCTTTTTTTGCATTCATAATCAAGAGTCCTTTCTGCGGCGGTCGCCTAAATCACGCAAGCCGTCACCCAGCAAATTGAACCCCAAGACCAAGAGGGTGATTGATAAACCGGAGCCAATGGCCAACCAAGGGGCATTAAACAAGTAATTTTGTGCTTCAGACAGCATTTTCCCCCAGCTGGGATCGGGCGGTTGCACTCCTAACCCCAAATAGGATAATCCCGCTTCGGTCAAGACAGCATTGGCAAATCCTAACGAGGCTGTAACTAAAACCGAGGAGCGCAGATTCGGTAAAAGATGTAAAAACAGAATTCGCGAACTGCCAATACCGATCAGTTGGGTCCACTGCATATAATCCATGTTTTTCAATTGCATAGCACTGCTTCGAGCCATGCGGGCGTATAAGGGAATCGCTAAAAATGAGATCGCAAAAACAGTCACGGCCATTCCTGAACCAAAGACGGAAATCAACATCAATGCCAACAACAGACTCGGAATGGCCTTCATGGCATCGAGGATGCGCACAACGACGATATCGAACCAACCGCCATAATAACCACAGGTCAATCCCAAGGGGACCCCGATTAAAAGCCCAGCGACTACAGAGGCACTACCTACCAAGAAAGCGGTTCGAGAGGCCAACATCAAGCGGCTGAGCACATCTCTGCCCAGGTGGTCGGTACCGAGCCAATGGAGCAAAGAAGGGCTTTGCAGTTTGGCAATAGCACTGGGAGCATTGGGAGGATAAGGGGTCCAGAAGAAACTGACGACCATCAGGCCTAAGAGAAAACTGATGATTGCAAAACCAATGGCATAAGAGGGGCTGCGCTTCAAATTACGGAGCAAGGTTTTCATGACTCTTCCTCCTTATCGCGAATACGCGGATCGATTTTAGCACTGAGCAAATCGACCAAGAGGAACCCTAACGTTACAACCACAGAAATATAGAGGGTGATCCCTTGAACCAAAGGCAGATCGCGATTTCGAATGGCTGTCTGCAACAATTGGCCGAGGCCCGGAATTGAAAAGGTGGATTCGATGACGATTGATCCGGTCAGAATATTGACCAAAATCACCCCTAAAATGGTTAACACCGGTAAGAACGCATTGCGCAGTACATGACGAAACAAGATAACGTTCTCGCTTAAGCCCTTATTGCGGGCAGTGCGAACGTAATCTTGTAACATTTGATCTAGCAAAGAGGCTCTTAAATAGCGAACCACAATGGCAATCGAAGAGAAGCTGATGGCGATCCCCGGTAAAAGCATGGAGCGGATAAAGCCTAAAGGACTAACACTCCAAGGTACATAGCCGTTGATCGGCAACCACCCTAATTTGACACCGAAAATCAGCATCAGCATGATCGCGAGCCAAAAGGATGGAATGGCGATTCCCAATTGCGTAATGCCATTGACCAGAAGACCTCCTGCACTACGGCTATGTCGCGCCAACCAAATTCCCAAAGGAATGGAAATCACCACGATCAAGATAAAAGACCAAATGGCCAACGCCAGCGTGTTCGGCAGGCGTTGACCAATCAATTCTTGAACGGGTAGTCTAAAACGGATGCTGGTCCCCAAATCTCCTCGCGACAAAGCGACCACCCAATTGAGATAACGGCGCATTGGTGGTTGATCCAAACCCAATTCTTCTCGCAATAAAGCTTCCAAAGCAGGGTCAGCTTCCTGACCTAAACGAGATAAAACCGGATCGCCCGGTATCACCTGAAAGACGTAGAAGATCATGATGCTGACCAGGAACAACGTCATCAGGCTGGATAATAAACGAGTCCATAACGAACGAGGAATAGGGATCAACTCCTTTAGAAAAGGCTACTATTTTACAGTGACCGTCTTCATATCAATAAAGCCGATCGGGTAGGTGAGCAAACCGCTGAGTCGATTGTTGACAGCGCGATACAAGGTGGGATCCATGATGAAGACAGCAACGGCGTCTTCCGTCAAAATCTCTTGAGCCTGATTGTATAAGTCTCTGCGCGTTTCCATATCGCCTGTTAAGCGAGCTTCTTTGATGATTGCATCGTATTCGGGATTGTTGTATTTGTAGAAGTTGCGGCGGAAAGTAGACTCAAAACGGCCTAAGACGGCATCGGGATCCAATTTGCCGGTGAGTCCGACAATAGAGGCTTCGTAGATGGCCGAGCCGTAGACTTCACTTAACCAAGTGTTCCATTCAATGGGGACAATGTTCATGGTCACACCGATTGCTTGCAGGTGTGATTGCATGAGCAGAGCGGTATCCATATGGAATTGGTATTCTACCGGTACTTTGATCGAGAAGGTCAAGTCGCTTTCGCCGGCATCTGCTAAAAGCTGTTTCGCTTTTTCGGGGTTATAGGCATAATAATCTTCGGTTTCTGTGTTATAGAAGTATCCCATGATCGGGCTGAAGTTGGTATCTAATTTGGGTGAACCCGGTGCCAACATTTCAATGATTTCATCTTTATTGATCGCATAGGTCAAGGCTTGACGGACTTCTTTTTTGGCAAATGCTGGATGTTCCAGATTCAAGGTCATCAGTTGAACCATATTTTGGGGTGTTGTTAAAACCGATACCTTGGTGGTATCAATACTCTTGGTTTGATCCAAGGTAATGTTCATGATGTCAACTTCTCCGGTCTGTAAGGCAAGAAATCCGGTATTGGCATCGGTATAAATTTTGAATTCTACTTGATCCAGTTGGGGTAAGGTTCCGTAGTAATCTTCGTTACGTTCCATGGTGATGCCAACGCCGGGAGTGTAACCGGAATATTTAAAAGGACCGGCACCCATGGGGACTTGCGCCTGAGAGGAACCGCTGTTTTCCGGGATTATGGCAATCATGAGTTTTGAGAGGAAGCTGACATCGACATTGGCTAAATGAAAGATTACTGTCGTGTCATTGGGAGCTTCCATGGATTCAATGACTGCAAAGTTTGATGTTAAAGGTTCTTTTTGATCTTCGGTTTTGCCGTTGAGTCGGTTAAAGGTGTAAATGACATCGGCAGGACTCAAGGTTTTTCCGGTGTGAAACTTCACGTTTTCCTTCAAGACGACAGTGTAGCTGAGCAGATCCTCAGAAGGCGTAATGCTCTCGGCTAAATCCATGACGATCTCACCGTCGGGGGTGATTGAAATCAACCCGGTAAAGATGTTATACATGACTTCTTGCGTGCCGGTCGCGGCAGATAGATGGGGATCTAAAGAATCAAAATCTTGGGGAATGCCGACCACCGCTTTTTTTAAGACGGGTTCGGGTGTAGGTGCGGGAGTGGTGTTACAGGCTGACAGTAACAAGGTTAGCAGTAAGAGTACTATGACCCCTTTGAACTTTTTCATAAAAAAACTCCTCCTAATATCATTTTGCATTTTTTCTCTCTATACTATGCCCCTTTAAGTTCGCGGAGGAGACTTCCATTTCCTGTATATACACCTGTCAAAATTAGTTGCTTCGCTTCGAAAAAGGCGAGTTGAATCAAAGGTTCATCAACTCTTAACAGATAATTTACAATTTAGATTCAAATCGCCAGGCATCACGGCAGATATCGACGATACTGCGCTTGACCTTCCAGTGCAGTTCCCGATTCGCTTTGCTGGCATCGGCATAACAGGTAGCAATATCCCCGGGGCGACGCGGTTCGATTTTATAAGGCACTTTTTGGCCGGTCGCCTCTTCAAAAGCGTGGATCAGTTCCATGACCGAGGTTCCTTCACCACTGCCTAGGTTGTGGATATGGCAGCCGGCAGTTAGATGCTCCAAGGCTGCCAAATGTCCTTCTGCTAAGTCCATGACATGAATATAGTCGCGAATACCGGTGCCGTCGGGGGTGTCATAATCGTTGCCAAAGACCCGCAAATAGGGCACGCGCCCGGTAACGGCTCGGGTGATATTGGGCAAGAGATTATTGGGAATGCCGTTGGGATCTTCCCCAATCCTTCCGCTGGGATGCGCTCCGACCGGATTAAAATATCGCAGTAGGGAAACTTGTAAAAACGGATAAGCCTTGGCGGCGTCGGTCAAAATGCGCTCGCTCATGGCTTTGGTTTCCCCGTAGGGATTGGTAGTGGGCAAAAGCGGTAGGTCTTCATGGAAGGGTACGATGTTATCACCGTAAACGGTGGCAGAGGAGCTGAAGACAAAACGAGGAACCTGATGCCGAACACAAGCTTCGACTAAGGTGATGGTGCTCATTAAGTTGTTTCGGTAATACTGCAACGGTTTCGCAACCGATTCTCCTACAGCTTTCATGCCGGCGAAATGAATCACGCCATCAAAAGTATGGGCTTGAAAAAGCGCCTCTACAGCCTGCGAATCACAGGCGTCGATTTCTTGAAACACAAAATCCTTGCCGGAGATCGCACGGATCTGTTCTAAGACCTTGGGCTGGCTGTTGTAAAAGTTGTCGATCAAAACCAAAGAATAGCCTGCTTCCAATAACACGACTGCGGTGTGAGAACCAATGTAACCTGCTCCTCCGGTGATGAGGATCTTCATATCAAAACCACCTTTCTATTTAACGAAGTCCGTCTAACAAGCGTAAGGTTCGGGTTTCTACTTCGTAACGAATACGTTCTTCGTCCAGTTTGGTGAACTGACCTTTTTCCATGAGCAGTTCGCCGTCGACCATAGCTAACACCACATCGGAAGGTAACGTGTGATGAACGACCGCCGATAAGGGGTCATTGAGTGCAACAAAGTGGGGTGCATCGGTAGAAATAGCAATCAGGTCTGCTTTCGCCCCTATTTCAAGGACTCCCATGCGCTCACTCTTTTCCGCAAAAAGCTTGTTTGCTGGAGTAGAAGTGACCATCTGCAGGATTTCCCGATCTGTCAAAGCTCCGGGGTCATCGCTTTGAACGGAGGCCAATAAAGAGGCCAAGTGCATTTCTTTCCATAGGTTCATGCCGTTGCCACTGCTTTGACCATCGGTACCTAAAGCAACGGACATACCAGCCTCTTTCATGGCAGTAAATTGTGGGATCCCTGCCGCTAAACGTAAATTGCTGGTCGGGCAGGGTACGGCCAACATCTGATGCTCGCTTAGCAATGCGCGATCTTGATTATTCAAGTGAACGCAATGAGCGGCTACATGATGCGGACCCAATAAGCCGAGTTCGGCGAAGCGCTGGATGGGGCGTTTACCATAGAGGCGGAGATCATCTTCGACCTCCTTGCGTGTTTCATGCAGATGAGTATGAACGCGATAGCCGTTTTGTTGAAGCCAAGCGGCTCCTTCGGCTAAAGCATCGGGAGGATACAAATAACCACTATGCACAGTGGCGAATACTTTCATGCGACCATTGCCTCGATTATGGTACGCGGCGTAGGCTTCTTCAAATTGCGAGAAGATAGTTTGGCAGCGGGGAGGATTAAATTCGGTATGAAAAACCGAGTGACCGGTGGCGACCCGCATACCACTTTCTTCTACCATGGTCATGGCCGAAGCCGGCATTAAGGGCATGTCGCAAACCGAGGTGATGCCACCACGCAGCATTTCCAACAGACCCATGGCGGTACCCCAGGCACAGTCTTCTTGGGTGAGGCGACCTTCGGCCGGAAAGATTTTAGTGAATAACCAATCGTGTAGGTTCAAGCCACTGCCATAATTACGAAAATAGGCCATATAGGTATGGGCATGGCTATTGACTAAACCGGGGAGAATGATCCAGCGACTGCCATCGAGAATGCGATAGTCGGATTCGTCTTGGCTGGGTTTTTCTCCATGGCATCGAATTTCGGTAATGATATCCCCTTGAATCACCAAATCCCGATGCGTTAGGACCGGTTGTGAAGCATGAGCCGACACTAAAGTGGTATCGCGAATGATCAAGTTCATGGAGTTCTCCTTATAAAGTTTCGATAACTCGGCTGACAAAACCGCAAAAGCGTTCTTCCACGCGATGCGCCGTTTCATTGACGTCTTCGCCCGAGAGTTCTTGGTTGAGCATTCCGGCCGCCAAATTGGTAATACAGGAGATCCCCAAAATCTTCATGCCGGCATGGCGAGCCGCAATGATTTCGGGAACGGTGGACATGCCCACGGCATCGGCGCCGAGATGACGCAGACCAATGATATCTGCCGGAGTTTCAAAGTGAGGTCCGGTCATAAAGGCATAAACCCCTTCTTGTAAAGCAAAATCTTGTTCTCGAGCGACCGAGCGTGCAAGATCTTGCCATTTTTTGTCGAAGGTAAAGGTCATGTCAAAAAAGCGAGAACCCATTTCATCCATATTTTCTCCTCGCAGAGGGGAGGGACAGAACATGGTGATGATGTCGGTGATCAACATTAAATCCCCCGGTGTGAAGCGTCGGTTGATCCCACCGGCAGCATTGGAGACCAGCAAGCGCGGGATATTCATGCGAGCAAAAACTTGTATGGGGAAAATGCAGGTACTGATATCGTGGCCTTCATAATAATGGAAGCGACCTTGCATGGCTACAACGTTTTTACCGCCCAGTTGTCCGTAGACTAAGCGGCCTTCGTGGCCCGGGGCGGTTGTGGCAACAAACCCGGGGATATCATGGTAGGGGATACGAATCGGATTTTCAATCCGATTGGCCAAAGGTCCCAAGCCGGAACCCAAAACAATAGCAACTTCAGGGGTCTCGGGTAACACTCGTGTTAGGAATTCAGCAGTTTCGGTGATCTGCATGTAGCGACTCGTAGCATCCATCTTCATTCCTCCTTTAGATTAGTTCAATAACAAGGCAGCACCAAAGAGACCGGCATCATTACCGAGCGCTGCAGGTACTAAGCGAGTAGGAGTCATCCATTGATACGCAAAGACTTCTTGTTGTAGAAGGGGTTCTATATAAGGGATATATATATCACAGCGAGCTCCTAGTCCGCCTCCGATGGCTAAAACTTCCGGTTGAAAGAGGTTGATCATGTTGATAATGCCAACCCCCAACATTTTTGTATAGAGACGGATGATTTCATTGGCGGCACGGTCACCATGATCGTAAGCGGTGAAGATATCGCGGCAATCTTGCAGGCAGCCATTTCCATCGGTTTGCTGCCAGAGGAAAGAAGCAGGATGTTCGAGCAGCACTTCCTTTGCGGTTTGCAACAAACCATGAGCCGAGCAATATTCTTCCCAGCAACCGCGGCGACCACAACTGCAGATTCTTCCGTGAGCTTCCACGACATGGTGTCCGAGTTCTCCGCCACCGCCGTTGAAGCCGACCAGAATCTTACCATCGACGATTACACCCCCGCCCACTCCGGTGCCAAGGGTAATCACGACGGCATCACGGCATCCTTGGGCAGCACCTAATCGGGCTTCACCTAAAGCTGCCGCATTGGCATCGTTGGCTAAAGAGACCGGCAGGTCCAAACGCTGTTGCAACGCCTCAGCCATGGGGGCTTTCAGGAATTTTAAATTGCTAGAAAAGAGGATCAGGCCCTTTTCAGAATCGATCACACCGGGAGAACCGATACCGGCATAAAGCACCGCTTCTTTATCAACCTGAGCTTCCTCTAAACAAGCCAAGCAAAGTTCAGTCATGTCGTCGGCAACCGCTTCATAGCCATCGCGCCAGCGGGTGGGACATTGTTTGGTTGCTAAAACACCATGATCGATGTCGTCAATTTTTCGGATATCCAAAAGCAGAACGCCCAAATTGGTTCCACCCAAATCAATTCCTAAACGATACGGTTTTTCCATGCTGACCTCCTTTATAGTGATTCAAACAGATTGAAGCAAGTGCGTTTCTCGCCGACGATCCAATCATTGTCGTTGATGACGAATGGTTTCGCCAACTTCAGCATACGCTGACGGCCGGCCTCGTTGGTATAGCCGATTTGTTTGAAAATCTCATTGATCAAGAGGGGCCAAGTGACTTCGGTGCCATCTTCGCATTTAAAAGCGATACCGAGACGCTGCTCTTTCATACCGATTGTATAAACCCCTTCGGCACCCCCTTTGGCGACCAGGTTGGGATCCATATTGACCATGGAGCAGATATAATCGGTACCGGTGACCATGAGCGGGTAGGTGTTCATATTGTTGGCCATTCGAGAAGCGGCTTCAGCCCAAACTGGGTCTTCAATTCGGTCGGGACAAGCTAATTTCATGGCTGCCAAAGCCATATTCTGCAAAGGAACAGCAAAAACAGGCACACCACAGCCATCGACACCGATGCCTATTTCATGGGTAGGTATTTCTGTAAAACGCGAGATCGTTTGCAGAATGTATTGCTGAACCGGGTGGTCTGGAAGCCAGTAGCCGTCTGACGAGATGCCAAAATGACGCGCCATGGCAAGGGCGGCCGTATGCTTACCGGAACAATTGTGATACACCTTTCGTTTTGGAGCATTGATACAGAGCAATTCGGTTCTGCGAGGCAAATATCCAGGGTAGGCGGGCTTCATACACAAATCGTCTTCTTGTGCTCCGATTTTGCGTAAAATCGATTCAATGGCAGCTACATGAAAGGGCTCTCCCATGTGGGAACCGGCCATGATGGTGGTTTCTTCTGCGGTCAACCCAAATTCGCGATCAATACCCAGCGCTAAAATCGGCAAGGCTTGAATCGGCTTGGAGGCGGAACGATAATAAGTTTTTTTCATAGGGTCTCCGGCATGACCTACGAGCATTCCTTGGTCATTGATAACGGCAATAAAGCCACGATGAATATTCTCAACCATTTCACCGCGGATATCTTCAACTAAAATGGCAGATGGCACTTCAATTTCCTCCTTGTAAACACGGGTCAAATCTTTGTTTAATACGAGGCTGAGAGGGTCAAACCCTTCCTAATGAAAAGCAGGATTTTTCCGCCAAAGCAAGGAAAAGAGAGTACAGTATAAAAGGGGGACGAGAGAATGAGAGCAAGAACATGGATCCGGAAATTTGGTTGGGTCCTCTGTCTGATTTTGTTGATCAGTGCATCGGGATGCCAACAGGATCCAACACCGGAAGAAGAATCCGAACCCTTGGAACTGATGGATTTTGTGGGTCAACCCTTGTCGACCATCAAGCCACATCTTGGCGATATTGTCAGTATTGAAGCTAGTGATATGGATGGCTCTCCTGTAGTGATTTTTGATCAGGTGCAGGTGCGATATTATTCAAAAGAGGAAACGATTGTAGGGTTTTACCTTCCAAGAGAGCTACTGACAGATCTTCAGGCCTTTAGCGTGATGGGTGTGACCTTAGATATGGATAATAGCGCGGTATTAGAAGCCTTAGGGAAACCGGTCAACGGTGATCGTCAATCCTTGATCTATACAGAAGATTTTTCTTTGTGGTGGAAGTTCAACTTTGATAAAGAAGATCAAATGGAAAACATCCAAGTGTTTTATGCAAAAGACCAAGGCGACCGTACTTTTGTTGACTGGAGGAAATCATGACCATTGAAAAATGCCGTGTATGCCCGCATGAATGTCAGGTAGAACGTTTAAACCTCAGCCCCTCTTCGGGTTTTTGTGGGCTCCCGGCACTGCCTAGGATTTGCCGAGCGGATCTGCATTTTGGTGAAGAACCGAGTATCAGTGGTAAAAAAGGTTCCGGAACCATCTTTTTCAGTGGCTGCGTTTTACGTTGTGTATTTTGTCAAAATCATGAAATCAGCCGAGATGCCTGCGGCCGCGCTGTCGATGCAGAAGGATTAGCCAAGATTTTTCAAAAACTGCAAAAAAAAGGTGCCGAAAATATCAATTTAGTCAGCCCGACCCCCTATACTCCAATGATTATTGAGGCCTTGCGCATGCAACCGTTAAACATACCGGTTGTTTATAATAGTGGGGGATATGATTCCTTGGAATCTCTGAGGCAATTAGATGGACTGATTGATGTTTATTTACCGGACTATAAGTATCATAGCAACACCTTGGCTCAAAAATATTCTGGGGTTGCCGATTATCCGCAAAAAGCGCAGATTGCAATTTTAGAGATGTTGAGACAGGTGGGCTTTCCAAGATACAATGAAAACGGTCTCATGGAACAGGGATTGATGATCCGTCATCTGGTTTTACCGGGTCATACCAAGGAGTCGATCTCAGCCTTGCATTGGATTTCGGATTTTCTTCCTAAAGGCGTTGCCGTCAGTCTTATGGCGCAGTATTTTCCTCCCAAAGGATTAAAATTGCCGCCTAATCTGCAACGAAAACTGACCAAAAGAGAATACGATAAAGTGGTTCAAGCCATGTTGGATTTGCAATTGACTGAAGGATTTGTTCAAACCAGAGAATCAGCAGCAGAAGAATATGTTCCTGCTTGGGATTGGAAGAAATGATCCTGTGAAAAGGGGAGATCTTATGAGGCATATTTTTATAATTAATCCCATGGCCGGTAAACCCAAGGATTTACAGGGCTTCATCCAAATGGCGAATCACGTTGTCTCCAGTCAAGGTGATACCTTTATTGCGGTGCAAACACATTACCCCGGACATGCAGTGGTTTTAGTACAAGAATTTCTGCCTGCCGAGGAAATGACTCGCTTCTATGCTTGCGGCGGCGATGGCACCATGAACGAAGTCTTACACGGAATATTTGGCCAAGAGAATTGCGAGCTGGCAGTGATCCCGATGGGTTCCGGTAATGACTTTCTGCGCTGTTTCGGAGAGGTCAAAGACTTTTTGAATTTAGAAAACCAAGTCGCAGGTCAAGCGATGTGGGTCGATATCTTACAAGCCGGTGATCATGTCGCCTTAAACTTGATCAACGTTGGCTTAGATGCCGAGACCGCCTTTTATAAAAATAAGTTTCAGCGCTTACCAGGGGTCAGTGGCCCCATGGCCTACTATTTGGCATTAGCTTTTTGCTTTTTCCGCAGATATGGAATTACCTTGAATTTGGAATTGGACGGGGTAGCTCACTTGGAACCCAGAGGATACATTTTAACCGCTTTTGGAAACGGTACCACCTATGGCAGCGGTTTCCGAGCAACGCCACTGGCAACACCAGTCGATGGCGTGATGGACGTTTGTTTGTTTCGCCATGTCAGTCGACCCGTCATTTTAAAATATCTGCCGTTCTTCAAACGAGGCGAACACGTCAATCATCCGGGTCTGAAAGACATTCTATATTATAATAAGCACGAAAAAGTGCGAATTTCCGGAAATGAACCTTTACACATCTGCATGGATGGAGAGTTTTTTGATTCACAGGACGTTACGGTTCAGGTTTTACCGAAAGCGATTCGTTTTGTTGTTCCCAAAGGGATGAAACCGGCATGGCCGATAACCTAGGAATTCACAGAGTCAAGGCCGACTCTGAAAATTGATACATGGAGGGATTTTTGCGAATGAACAAAGAGTATGCAAGACAACTGATGGCTTATTTGGATGCTTCCCCAACACCCTTTCAATCGGTGAAAAGTTTAAAGGCCATGCTGCAACAAGCCGGTGCGGTGGAATTAAAGGAACTTGAGTCATGGCAACTTCAAGAGAAAACACTTTACTATTATGTCAAAGACGGGAGTCAACTTTTGGCTTTCCGTTTAGGTGGAGCAGATTTGGCGAAGCATGGCTTCCGCATCGGGGCGGCGCATCATGATTCACCGGCTTTGAAAATTAAACCGGTCGGAACGACGATCGATCATACTGTGGAACGGTTGATGATCGAAATTTACGGGGGGCCGATTGTGCGCGGGTGGTTTGATCGTCCTTTAGGTTTAGCCGGTCGTTTATTGGTTCAAAAAGGAGATGCAATTGTAGATGTCCCAGTCATGATTGCAAAACCAATCTTTATCATTCCGAGCCCTGCTATCCACATGCAAAGAGATATCAATGAAAACGCCACGGTCAATGCTCAAACCGAGTTGTGCCCCTTCTTTGGTATGAATGCAGGAAAAGAGAAAGAATTCTTTGCCTGGTTAGCAGAGGCAGCCGGAGTGGTTGCTACCGATATCCTCAGTTTTGAGCTGTCTCCCATTGAGATCCAACCAGCTTGCTTTGTTGGGCAAAAGGAAGAATGGATTTCGGCTCCTCACTTGGATGACGTGGCCATGGTGCATGCTGCTTTTACGGCTCTTTTAGAAGCCGTGGCAGAAGATTCTCCGCAAAATATCATTGCTGTTGCCTTCGATCATGAAGAATGTGGTTCCAATTCCACACGCGGTGCCCGAGGCAACAGTTTAGCAATGGCGATGGAACGGATTTTCGAGAAAAAAGGATTATCGGTCGAGGATCAATATCGAGCTACCGGCAATAGTTTGGTCTTTTCCGCAGATATGGCGCATGCCGTTCATCCGGGATACTCCGCGAAGAGCGACTTGAACCACCCGGTCTATATGAACAAAGGTCCGGTTTTGAAGTTAGCGCATTATCAATCTTACGCGACCTCCAGCCGGGGAACCGCGATTTTCCAGTGGATTTGCAAAAAGAACGAGATTCCCTTCCAAATCCTAGTCAATCGCAGTGATGCCCGTGGCGGTGGAACGATCGGACCAATTATGGCTGCTGCACATGGCGTAACCACTGTGGATATTGGCAATCCCATGTTAGCAATGCACTCCATACGCGAACTGGGTGGTACAGAGGATCATGGCAATATGGTGAGATTATTCAAAGCGCTTTATCTTGCAGATCTACAAGGACTGATGGTGGAATAAAAAAAAGAATGTTCATTGAACATTCTTGATTGTATTTGCTCCGGCGGTTGGAAAACAACCGCCGCAAGCCCTCGCATCGCCTGCTGTGAGCTGGCCTCGGCCACTGCTCGCACTCTACAGTGCGAACGGTTTGTGCACGCAAACGTCGGCAGACATCCTTTGAACAAGAAAACTTGGGTCTAGGATTCGCTGCAACTGCGATTGGTTTCATTATATCAAAACGATACGAAAATGCAAGGAGTGAAATTCGAATGAAGAAAGAACAACTGTTTCAACTCATCGATGACAAAAGAACACAATGGACAACACTCAGTGATTTTATATGGGACCATCCTGAAACCCGCTACGAAGAAATAAAATCGTCTGCTGCATTGCGTAATGCTCTTCAGCAAGAAGGCTTTCAAGTTGAAGATCTGCATCAAGTGATTCCTTGTGCTTTTGTGGGCACTTGGGGAGAAGGCGGTCCGGTGATTGGTTTCTTAGGAGAATATGATGCTTTGGGAAGCTTGAGCCAGGTTGCGGGAATTGCCGAGCGAAAAGCGATCGTTCCTGGTGGACATGGTCATGGATGCTGCCATCATTTGCTGGGAACCGGTGCTTTAGCAGCAGCGGTGGCCTTACGGGACTTTGTCAAAGAACAAAATATTCCTTGTACGATCAAGTATTTCGGTTGCCCGGGGGAAGAGGGCGGTTCCGGCAAAGCATTTATGGCTCGCGAGGGCATTTTTAACGGAATTGATGTTGCTATTACTTGGCATGGAAGTGCGACGACCAGTGTCTGGACAGGCTCATCCTTAGCTAATATTCAAGTCTATTTCAAATTTATCGGTCGAGCTTCTCATGCCGGAGCCAGTCCTCATTTGGGACGTAGTGCTTTGGATGCTGTTGAGTTGATGAACGTAGGCGTTCAATATTTAAGAGAACATATCATTACCGAAGCCAGAGTTCATTATGCTTTGATCAATGCCGGCGGTAAAAGCCCTAATGTGGTGCAACCCGAAGCCGAAGTACTGTATTTGATTCGGGCTCCCAAAAACAATTTGGTCCAGGATATTTATCAGCGAGTCTGTGATATTGCGCGGGGTGCTGCCTTAATGACCGGAACACAATTGACCATCCAAGTCGATAAAGCGTGTTCCAATTTGATTGTCAACGAAACATTAGAGAAAGTTATGGCCGAAAACTTGACTCATATTCCGATGCGCGCCCCTTCTACCGAAGAGATCCGTTTTGCTGAAGCAATTCAAGAAACTCTGAGCGAAGAAGAAAAAGGAGGTACTTTGAAAGCCTTAATCAATGTCTATGGCGAAAGAGAAGGCAAGAAACTGGCAGCTCAGATGCTGGTTCATCCGATCTCTTCCATGGCGTTGCCGTATCTCCCCAATGATAAGGCTTCCTCCGGATCTACCGATGTCTCCGATGTTTCCTGGATTGCTCCCACCGTGCAAGTGAGAGTCAGCTGCTATGCTTTGAATACCCCTGGGCATTCCTGGCAACAAGTTGCTCAAGGGAAACTGGCCTGGGCTCATGACGGAATGCTCAATGCAGCCAAAGCCATGGCAGCCACAGGTTTGGATTTGATTCTTGATCCCAAACTCTTAAAAGAAGCAAAGATTGAATTATTAGAACGGACTGGGCCAGAAGGGTATCAATGCCCGATCCCCAAAGGGGTCAATCCTTCTCCGGTAAAATAAAGAGATTTGCAATGGATCGAAAGGATGAGACGATATGAAATTCTACCAGTTGACCAAAGAACGATATTCCTTACGTAAGTTCGCCGACCGACCGGTGGAAGAAGAGGTATTAATGCAAATTCTGGAAGCGGGTCGGACCGCTCCCAGTGCAAAGAATCTGCAACCCCATCGAATTGCTGTTATTCAATCGGCGGAAGCCTTAGCAAAACTTCGTGGATTCAACCGTAACGCTTTTAATGCACCAGTTGTTCTACTGGTCTGCGGTGTTCGAGAAGAAGGTTGGGTCAATCCTTTTAACGGACGCAATTCAACAGAGATGGATGCCAGCATTGTGGCAACGCAAATGATGCTGCAGGCGACTGAGTTAGGACTTGGCACCACTTGGGCGTGCTGGTTTGACACTGAGGCGATCAAGCCGTTGTTGAATCTGCCGCAAGGGTGGGAACCGTTTCTCATGCTCCCCCTAGGATATCCGGCTGAAGATGCAAAACCTTCCTCTTCGCATACTTCGCGTAAAGCATTGAGCGAAACCGTGATTCGACTTTAACCTTGTGAAGGAGGCTTTTCAATGAAAAGTAGGATCAGCCGTGATCATTGGACTTACCGGATCCCCATTGCTCATCGTGGACTTCATGATGAGCAATTTCCGGAGAATTCCTTAGCAGCCTTTCGAGCTGCCGTTGAGCAAGGCTATGCCATTGAGTTGGATTTACATCTATTGCCCGACGGCAACTTCGCTGTTTTCCACGATGACGATTTAAAACGAATGACCGGACAAGAAGGAAAGATTCAATCGTTAACAACCGCTCAATTAGCAGAATACAAACTCAAGGCTACGGCAGAGGGGATTCCGGAATTTCATCAGGTCCTCGACTGTGTTGCCGGAAAAGTACCGTTGCTGATCGAGATGAAACTTACCAAAGACAATATTCAAGCAGCCATGGTCTTACGCGAAGTCATGCATTCGTATCAAGCCAAGTATGCAGGTGCTTTTGTGGTGGAATCCTTTGATCCGCGCTTCCTTTTGGCTTTAAAAGAGGTTGCCCCCGAAATGGTTCGTGGTCAATTGGCGGCTCAAAACAGCGGATACCCGGACCCGGAGGAGAATCAACGCTTAGCACAGTGTGCTTACAATGTGTTGACCGAACCGGATTTTATTGCGTATCAGATTTCGGATTTACCTTTAGCTTGGCTGGAAGTGGCGCGTAGAGAAGGAATGCCGGTATTAGGGTGGACCGTTCGCAACAATCAGCAATGGAAGGCAGCCAAACCCCATTGTGATAATTTGATTTTCGAGGGGATACGATTGGAGAGAATCGGCAATGAATACAGAACAGTTGATTGAGATTCTCTGCATCCATAATCAGAGATACCCTCGCTGGCAAGCTCAGGATTGTATCAAATTGTTGCATCAGGCCGAGTTTGGTGGAGGACATCTAATAAGTAACCCGGAAGAAAATTTCAAACGCTTGCAAACGGAATGGAACCAACAACCAAGGGACCTATCGCATTTGTTCAAAGAAGAGATCGGCAATGATTTCTTCCGCATCTATTTACCATCTTACAAAGCAAGAGGAGGTAGTCCAAAGCGACTACAAGACGCTTTTTATCAGTCAACGTTTTTGAGTTCCGGAAACACTGAAGAGATGAAAAAGGATTTAGAATGTTTATTGCAATGCGGTAAACAAGGCTGTTTCCCCTTCTCTTGGCATGGGTTAGCCGAAGAGATCCGGCAGTTTGAAGCGCTGAGTTTTCCGATGATGCGCCATAGTGAAACGTATCGTGAACACTACAAGCCTTCGTATCGGGTGATCCATAGGAAGTGTTTGACTCTGTTATGAGTACATAAGAAAAGCCCTCTCCGAGTTTCTTCGGAAAGGGCTTTTTTTAAATTTCTTCATCCATATGATGAGACATCATTTTCTGACGAACCACAGCTTTTTCTCTCCATTTGCCGGTGAAGTAACGATAAATCGGAATGATGGCTCCTGCACACCAACCAATGGGGAGACTCATCCAAATACCTCTGTAACCTAAAGAGGTAGAAGATAAGGTGTAAGCGGCAATGACTCGAACTGTGAGGTTGATAATGGTTGCATACATGGGAACGGTGGTATCGCCGGCTCCACGTAGAATGCCATTAAATACAAACATGACTCCAAACACGATATAAAAAGGGGATACCGTTTTCATGTAGTCGACGCCCTGCATTATAACACCGGTTTCAGAGGATTTAATGAAGATGGTAATCAAATGCGGACCCGCCAAGTAGACTAATACCGACATTGAGATGCTGATGATTGCGGTTATTTTCAAAGCGGCGATTAAGCCTGCTTGAACACGGTCAATACGATTAGCACCGAGGTTTTGGCCGGTGTAAGTGGATGCCGACATCCCTAAGTTCATAGCGGGCATGTTGGCTAAGGAGTCGAGCCGACCGGCTGCGGTGAAGGCCGCCATGGTGATTGGTCCAAAAGAGTTGACCAAGCCCTGCACAGCAATCATACCTGTAGAGGCTAAGGTCTGTTGAATGGAACTGGGAATTCCAAGTTTGACCATGGTGATGAATAATTCTTTATCAAAGACAAACTCATTGGGTTTTAAAGCTAAAAGCGGTACTTTCATGTAAATGTAAATGACGCACAGAACGGCTGCAACACTTTGTGCAATAATGGTAGCCCAAGCTACCCCGGCAACACCCCAGCCGAATTGAGCCACAAAAAGAATATCTAACGTGATATTGACAAAGGTGGAAACAATTAAGAAATAGAGAGGGGTTTTGGAATCGCCTAAAGATCTCAAGATCCCGGCAAAAGCGTTATAGGCAAACATGGCTAACAAGCCGCTGAAAAAGATCCGCATATAGGTTGCAGAATCGTTAAAGACTTCTGCAGGAGTATTAAGTATCGTCAACATCCAACGACTCAAACTCAATCCTAATATTGTAACAATGACAGCAGCAATTCCTTGAAAGATCAAAGCGGTAGAAATAGCGCGACGAACTTTGTCCATTTGTTTGGCACCATAAAGCTGAGAGATAACGATACCGCCGCCCATGGTCAGTCCCATAATCATAGAGATGAGGAGAAAAATAATCGGGAAACTGGACCCGACAGCAGCCAGAGCATTGGCGCCAACAAATCGTCCGACGACAATGGAATCTACCATATTATAAAGTTGTTGAAAAACGTTACCGATCAACATGGGAATTGTAAAGGTAAAAATAAGTTTCATAGGATTTCCTTGGGTCATATCTTTAAGCATAGGTCATCTCCTTGCTGAATTCAATTTATTATAGTAGAAGTAATATACCACAAAGGGAGAGAAAAGGAAAGGTAGTTTCCAATCTTTAAGTTATAAACGAGTTTTGTTCATAAAAAATTCATAAAAACCCAGACTCTGGTTAAAGGAACCTGTGACTTGGTCACATAACCGATGAATTTAGTCGGGATTAAGCTCCGAAGCCCTTGCAATTTGGTGAAAAATTGGTTATGATAAAAGCATGAGTTATTCCGAGGCTAAGCGGATCTTTGAAACCCGTTGGCTAATAGCTCCCAAGATGAAAGGGGAAAGAACATGATTTATAATTTAACCGATGCGAATTTCGAAAAAGAAGCGCTACAATCCGATATGCCTGTATTTGTCGACTTTTGGGCGACTTGGTGTGGTCCTTGCCGCATGGTGGCACCTGTCGTTGAAGCAATTGCCGAAGAATACGATGGCAAGCTGAAAGTCTGCAAAGTGGACGTAGATGCCAATCCTCAAACAGCAGGCTCCTTCCAAATTCAGAGTATCCCAACCATGATGTTGATTACTACGAATCCGGAAACCAAGGAAAAAGAAGCCCGTGCTATTGTTGGTTACCGTCCCAAAGATGAATTGAAAGAAATCCTAGATCGCTTCATTAAATAACGATCTGAATCAACAGCGAGTTTCCATACGGGAACTCGCTTTTTTCTTGCTTTTTCAAGTGCAGACAGTTACAATCTAGAGAGCACAGCAAATAGGAAAAGGATGTAGGATATGACAAATCTATTTTGGTTACCTTCAGATCAATATGTGACTCAACACGTTCGGATTTGGTTGGCGCAACCTATTGCGAAAGGTATTTTCAGCAAGGCTTCCATGCTGGCTTCTTTATTGCGTCGCGGAACCGATCGATATCCGAGTCAACGTCAAATCGTGGAAGCATTAGAATCGCTTTGGGGAGCAGAAATGCACACCCAAATCAGCCGTGTCGGCGGCTCACAAGTAACAGCGATTTCTTTGCAACTTCCCGATGGGCGATATTTGCCACAAGCCGGCTCGGAATTATTGACAGAAGGGATCGCTCTTTTGACAGAGTTGATCACAGAACCTCATTTGATCAACGGACTCTTTCCGCAAGATAGTTTTGATCAAGAAAAAGAGCGTTTACAAGCAGCTATTGAAAATCGCAAAAATCAGCGGGCGGTCTTCGCCCAACAACGTTTACAAGAGCTGGTTTATGCAGATTCAGCTCTGGCTTCTCCACGAAGTGGTAGGCTGGAGGAAATTTCAGTTTTGCAGAACAAAGATATCGTGGACTTTTATCATCAAACCCTTAAAAACAGTGAGGTCATTGTGGGATTGTGTGGGAACCATGTCGAGGATTTCACATCGGAGAAAGCCACTGAGCTTTTATCCTGGCCGCGACAACCCTTGCTCCGCCAACCTTTACCCGCATGGTCGCATCGGGAAACGATTTCTGAAACCAAAGAAGTTTTACCGGGGGAGCAGAGCCAGTTGCTTTTGGCGTTCAGTTCCGAAATTGCCTATGAAGATCCCCTCAATCTGCCGTTGTCGGTCTTTAACGGGATTTATGGTGCCTTTGCCCACTCTCGTCTCTTCCGCACCGTGCGTGAAGAACAGGGGCTGGCTTATGCCACGGGCAGCCGCTTAGATCGCGCTACCGGCGTGATCACGGCGTATGCCGGCTTGGAGGCTTCGAGTGCAGCCTTAGCCAAGGAGAAAATGTTGGAAGAATTGTACCGATTACAACAGGGAGATTTTAGCGAAGAAGAGTTGCATATGACGCAACAGACACTTTGTGAACAATTGCGAGGTATGAATCAAGAAGCCGAAGGACGATTGGATTTCAGAATCAATCAGATCCTGATGAAACATGGAGATGCCGACGAATTGATGAGTCAGATACAAGCAATCAGCCGTGAACAAGTGGTGGAAGCGGCTCATCGAGTTCGTCTCCATACAACTTATTTCTTGGCAGATCGGGAGGATCAATAAATGATAGAAAGTTTTCAAATCCCTTTTTCCATTCATGAAAAGGTACTGAGCAACGGGATGCATGTGACGGCGGTTTACCGAAAAGGGTTCAAGCGCATGTCCGCTCAATTAGCGTTCCCGTTTGGTTCATTGCATCATCATTTGCAGGACCGTATCGGTCAAGAGCAAGATATTCCCGCAGGGACCGCTCACTTTTTGGAGCATCAACTGTTTAAACAAGCCGACGGAAGCAGCATCAGTGATGCCTTCGCTGCTTTGGGTGCATATGACAATGCCTTTACTAATTTCGATCATACCGTTTATATGGCAGATTGCAGCGAAAATCAAGCTGAGGTTTTGCGTTTGCTCTTACAGTATACGGATCAACCCTTCTTTGAAAAGGAAAGTGTGGAAAACGAAAAGGAGATCATCGTTCAGGAACTGATGATGTACAAAGACCAACCCGAAGAGAGCCTGGAAATCAATTTACGACAAGGTCTTTATGGTCAGCATCCCGCTGCTGAAGATATCGGAGGTACAGAGGAAACGGTACGGAAGGTGACACCGGAGCTTTTATACGCCTGTTACGACGCCTACTACAAACCCGCTTTAGCCCGTTTAGTAGTAGTGGCAGATTTACCTTCGGAAGAGGTTTTTGCTTTGGCGGAAAGCTGGGGAAGTTACCAACGAGCTGGATTCAGTCCACTATGGCCACCCAGCTCAACAACTCCTGGGGCGGAGTCTGAGTTTTCTATTTTCGCAAGAGCAGCTCGACCGCTGGTTGGTATCGGGTTTGGTGATTATCGAAAGGTTCCCCAAAGTGGTCCGGTTTTATTGCGCCGTCAACTAGAACTGGATTTACTTTTGGATCTGCTATTTGGACGTTCTTCTGCCTTTTATTGGCAACTTATGGAAGAGCAGTTGTTTGGAAGTTCCTTTCATGCCGATTATCATACGACACCTTATTTTGGGGCGATTACCCTGGCTGCTGACAGCTTGGACCCCGTGGAACTTAAGAACAGGGTCGTTAGCTATTTGAACACACCGGATCTTGAGAAAATTATCGAAGCAGAAGCAGTGGCGCGGTTGAAAAGAAAAACACTGGGAGAATTGCTTTCTGCTTTTGAAAATAGCGAAGAATTGGCCATTAATTTGGTTACTGCCGGTTTGTATGGATACCGCTTCACGGACATACCGCAACAGCTTCAAGAAATCACAAAAACGGATTTAATCAATCGTTTTCGCGAGTTGCTTGTGAATCGATCACCGGTTGTTTCGTATGTATATCCGGACAAAGAAACCGAGGTAAATGATGACGATAATGACGAAATTAATGAGTAAACTTGCGCTTTTTTGCATAAATACACGGCTTAGCAACCAATAAACACCAAATCCGAAACGCTTTCCTTCATTGACATAGTATAAATTTTATGCTAAGATTAATTCGTATCTGGAGAATTCATTAGTCGGAGTCAATTCAAGCAGATATTTTTGACCATCCCCCCGCGCGGGAGGATCAAGGCTACACGGACGGCCGGGTCAAATGCCGAAAATCCGTCGAAGAGACGGAAGGCAACTTTTGGTTGCTTTATTGATTGGGTAAATTTTCGCGGGCAAGCTGCGAGTATTTGCCTCCTGCGAATTTTATAAGTTGGATACTTGACCATCGGGCGCATTTTGCGCATCAACTTGTGAAACGATCAATAAGAGTAGTAAAAGTAATCTTTGCTATATAGACTCTAGAAATCGATTCGAACAACCAAGGGAGTTTTCCGGAATACCATTTTAGTGCCCTACACCAAAATGATTCCGTGAGAATTCTTACGAGCAAGTGATGTGCAAGCCACCATCGCTTGCTTTTTTTATTTTCATGTTTGGAGGATGCTAATGGAAAACAAACTTAAGCTTTACGGGTTCAACAATTTAACCAAATCTCTTAGCTTTAACATCTATGATGTTTGTTATGCAAAGACCTCAAGAGAACAAAAGGATTATATTGCCTATATTGACGAGCAATATAATTCTGAGCGATTGACGCACATCATGACTGTTTTGACAGAAATGATTGGTGCGAAAATCCTAAGCATATCCAAACAAGATTATGACCCCCAAGGGGCTTCTGTAACCTTTTTGATTGCTGAGGGGAGTTTGCACCCTAAGGGTGTTGACGGCATCGCTGCTCATTTGGATAAAAGCCATGTGACCGTACATACATATCCGGAATATCATCCCGATACCAGTATTGCCACTTTTCGAGCCGATATCGATGTTTCTACCTGCGGTGAGATCACTCCCTTATCCACCTTGGATTATTTGATCAGCAGCTTTGATTCCGATATCATCACCATGGATTATCGGGTGAGGGGTTTTACCCGGAACTTAGAAGGGGAAAAGCTGTTCATCGACCACGACATCACGTCCATTCAAGATTATATCGATGATAAGACGCTACGTCGCTACGATGCAGTGGATGTCAACGTGTATCAATCCAATATCTTTCATACAAAAATGCTTTTGAAAGAGATGGATCTGCAAAACTATTTGTTCAATACCGATGTCTATGAATTGCCACCAGAATTACGCTTGGAAATCTCGGGTAATCTGCGCAGAGAAATGATTGAAATTTTTAGTGGAAGGAACATCTATCAATGAGCAAACACAAACTTGACCAAACGCGAGCACCGATTTACGAGGCGTTAGAGGAGTTTAAAAAACAGCGGGTCGTCCCTTTTGATGTTCCGGGACATAAAAGAGGCAGAGGGAATCCAGAATTGACGGCTTTCCTGGGCGAGCAATGCCTGACTGTCGATGTCAACTCCATGAAACCACTCGATAGTCTTGTGCATCCGGTTTCTGTGATCCGGGAAGCCGAAGAAATAGCGGCAGATGCTTTTGGTGCGCATCACACTTTCTTTATGGTTGGGGGGACCACTTCCTCGGTACAAAGCATGATCCTCTATGCCTGTCAGCAAGGAGATAAGATCATTTTGCCAAGGAACGTACACCGCAGTGCCATTAATGCTTTGGTACTCTGCGGTGCAACTCCGGTCTATGTCAACCCCGATATCAATCATCAACTGGGCATAGCTTTGGGAATGTCGGTTGCGCAAGTGGCAGAAGCGATTCGTCTGAATCCGGATGCCAAAGCGATTTTGGTTAATAATCCAACCTACTATGGTATTTGCTCGGATTTACGTTCAATTGTTAAGTTGGCTCATGCTGCAAATATGTTGGTTTTGGTCGACGAAGCCCATGGCACCCATTTTTCGTTTGGCCGGAATCTACCAATTTCCGGCATGGCTGCCGGAGCTGATATGGCTGCAGTTAGTATGCATAAATCAGGAGGGAGTCTGACTCAAAGCTCTTTTTTGCTGACTGGAAAAAGTGTGAATCCGGATTATATGCGTCAGATTATCAATCTGACCCAAACCACCAGTGCATCCTACTTACTGCTTTCAAGCTTAGATATTTCGCGGCGAAATTTGGCTCTGCGAGGAGTGGAAGTGTTCGACCACGTTGCCAATTTGGCGCAATACGCACGAAATGAAGTCAATCAATTGGAAGGCTATTATGCTTATGCCGATGAATTGATCAATGGCGACAGTATTTTTGATTTTGATCGCACTAAACTTTCGATTTATACGCTCGACACCGGCTTAGCCGGCATCGAAGTCTATGATCTCTTGCGAGATGAGTATGATATCCAGATCGAATTCGGGGATATTGGTAACATTCTAGCGTATATCTCGGTGGGCGATCGCAAGTTAGATGTTGAACGCTTGGTCAGCGCTTTATCGGAGGTCCAACGCCGCTTTGGCCGCGAAAAAGCGGGCTTGCTCACGCAAGAGTATGTGGTTCCGATTGTTGCTGTCGCTCCTCAAACCGCCTTTTATGCCGAAAAAGAGCAATTACCTCTTGAAGAAACGGTCGGGCGGATCTGCAGCGAGTTTGTCATGGCGTATCCACCGGGGATTCCGGTATTAGCCCCGGGTGAAAAAATCACCACAGAGGTGATTCGTTATATTCAGTATGCTAAAGAAAAAGGTTGTTCCATGATCGGACCTGAAGATTTAGCGGTTGAACGACTGAATGTTTTGAAATATTAGTTCGATCAACAGAAGGAGTAGCATTATGGAATTATGGTTTACCGAAAAACACAGCCCCAGCGTTAACTTTACGATCAAAGTGGATCGTCATCTGCATAGTGTGGAAAGCGAACACCAACGCATCGATATTTTTGAGTCGCCTGAATTCGGACGTTTCCTAGTCATCGATGGGTTTATGATGTTGACTGAAAAAGACGAGTTCATTTATCATGAAATGATCACTCATGTACCCATGGCGGTACATCCCAATGTTCGCAATGTCTTGGTAATCGGAGCCGGTGACGGTGGTGTGATTCGGGAATTGACCCGCTATGAAAAGGTCGAGCATATCGATTTGGTGGAAATCGACCCGGTTGTCGTCGAAGTCAGCAAACAATTCTTACCGCAGACCGCCTGCCGTTTTGACGACCCACGGCTGACCATCCATTATGAAGATGGTGTAAAATTTGTGCGTGGAAAGAAAAATTTCTATGATTTGATCATCGTCGATTCCACCGACCCTATTGGACCGGGAGAAGGCCTGTTTACCAAAGAGTTTTATGGCTCCTGCTATAAAGCCTTGAAAGATGACGGGATTATGGTCAATCAACATGAAAGCCCTTATTATGAGTATAATGCGTTAGCAATGAAGCGCGCTCATAAACGCATTGTCGAGAGTTTCCCGATTAGCAAAGTGTATCAAGTGCATATCCCTACCTATCCTTCGGGACACTGGCTGTTTGGCTTCGCTTCAAAGAAGTATCATCCAGTGCACGACTTGCGAGCCGAGGAATGGAATCAATTGCAGCTGAAAACCAAATATTACAATACAAGACTTCATGTAGGCAGTTTTGCCTTACCAAATTATGTGGAGGATCAACTAAAGAATGTTGAATAAGAATATCGTACACTTTGTCGGCTGTGACGCCGATTATCAAACTGCTGAGACCGTGCTGTTCGGTGCCCCTTACGATGGCACCACTTCGTTCCGCCCGGGTACTCGCTTTGCACCGATGACGATTCGTAATGAATCCATGGGCTTGGAAACGTACAGCCCGTATCAAGACGGTGATCTGACCGATTCTGCTATTATGGATAGCGGAGATTTGCAATTCACCTTTGGCAGCAGCAGACGCATGTTGGATCAGATCCAAGAGCGCACAGCGATGATTTTAAAAGATGGCAAACGCCCCTTCATGATCGGCGGCGAGCATCTGGTGACCTTGGGTGCTATAGAAGCGGCAGTCAAAGTTTATCCTGATTTGCACATTGTGCATTTTGATGCTCATACCGATTTGAGACAGAGTTTCTTTGGCGAAGAGTTGTCTCATGCAACGGTTTTGAAGCGCTGTCATGACTTGGTGGGAGATGGCAAGATCTTTCAATTCGGTATCCGTTCCGGTGACGGCGATGAATTCCGCTGGAGCAAAGCTGGTCACACCTATATGAATCCCTTCAATTTCAACACCTTAGATGAAGTGTTGGAAACGCTAAAGGGGAAACCGGTATATTTCACCTTGGACTTAGATGTCTTGGACCCTTCTGTGCTTCCCGGTACAGGAACTCCGGAAGCAGGGGGTGTGAGCTTTGACGAACTTAGAATCGCAGCAACCAAAGTTTGTCAGCGATGCAATGTGATTGGTTGCGATGTCAATGAACTTAGCCCGGCATATGACCAAAGCGGGGTTTCCACGGCGGTTGCCGGAAAAATCATACGAGAAATGCTGGTGGCTTTACACCAAAAATAAACACATAGAGGAGATGGTAGCATGGCAAGAGCTTTGATTATCGGATGCGGCGGAGTTGGTTCCGTTGCCATTCAAAAATGTTGTCAGAACAGTGAAGTCTTTGAAGAGATTTGTATCGCCAGTCGTACACGAGCAAAGTGTGATGAGTTGAAAGCAAAAATAGAGAAGACTACCAAGACCAAAATCACTACGGCGAAAGTAGACGCCAATCAAGTCGACGAATTGGTCGCCCTGATTAACCGCGTTAAACCGGACATTGTGATGAACCTGGCCTTACCGTATCAGGATCTGACCATTATGGAAGCATGTCTGGCTACCAAAACCCATTATATGGATACTGCCAATTATGAACCGGAAGATACCGCTCATTTTGAATACAGTTGGCAGTGGGCATATCGCGATGCATTCAAAAAAGCCGGGATTACCGCACTTTTAGGAAGCGGGTTTGATCCTGGGGTCACCAGCGTTTTTGCAGCCTATGCCTTGAAGCATCATTTCGACGAAATCGATACCATCGATATTCTTGACTGCAACGGTGGCGACCATGGTTATCCGTTTGCAACCAACTTTAACCCCGAAATCAATATTCGTGAAGTTTCGGCAAAGGGGAAGTATTGGGAAAACGGAGCCTGGGTGGAAACCGACCCCATGGAAATCAAACGGGTCTATGATTTCCCCGAAGTGGGCGTCAAAGATATGTACCTCATGCATCATGAGGAGATCGAATCTTTGGCCATCAATATTCCCGGCGTGAAACGGATCCGATTCTTCATGACCTTTGGTCAGAGCTATTTGACCCATTTAAAATGTTTGGAAAACGTAGGCATGACTTCTATTGAACCCATAGAGTTCCAAGGTCAACAGATCGTTCCCTTACAATTCTTGAAAGCGGTTTTGCCGGACCCGGCTTCTTTAGGACCGCGCACCAAGGGTAAGACCAACATCGGTTGTATCTTTACCGGACGTAAAGACGGCAAAGAGAAAACCTATTACATCTATAATGTTTGCGATCACGAGGAAAGCTATAAAGAAGTAGGCTCTCAAGCAATCTCCTACACTACCGGCGTACCGGCGATGATCGGAGCGATGATGGTGGTTACCGGCACTTGGCAAAAACCGGGTGTTTATACCATGGAAGAATTCGATCCGGATCCGTTCATGGCGGAATTGCCCAAATGGGGCTTACCTTGGGTGGAGTGTTTCGCACCCAAGTTGGTTGATTGATCATGAAGGTTTCGGAACTACCGACGCCATGTTATGTGGTCGATGAAACGGCACTCCGCCGAAATCTAGAGATTTTACAGGGTGTGTCAAAAAGAACCGGAGCAAAGATCCTTTTGGCTCAAAAGGCCTTTTCCATGTTTCCGCTGTATCCTCTGATTGCGGAGTTTTTAGATGGTAGTGCTGCCAGCGGCATCCACGAAGCTCGCTTAGGTGCCGAGGAAATGGGTAAGGAAACCCATGTGTTTTCAGCCGCGTATCGTGAAGAAGAGATCCAAGAGCTATTGCAATACGCTGATCATTTCGTCTTCAATTCGTTCTCTCAGTTGAAGCGATATCGCGAAACGGTGTTGAGAGCGGGAAAAGAAATTGGATTGCGGATCAATCCGGAGTGTTCTACGCAAGTAGGTCATGCTATTTATGATCCTTGTTCTCCGTTTTCTCGGCTGGGAATCACCCGGAAGCAATTTGATGTAGAAGATTTGTACGGAGTCAGCGGATTACATTTTCATACGCTGTGCCAGCAGAACTCGGACGATTTAGAGACCACCTTGGATGCGGTGGAAGCTCAATTCGGCGATGTTTTAGCGAAAATGAGCTGGATCAATTTTGGTGGAGGGCATCATATCAGCCGCGAGGATTATGATATTCCGCGATTGGAACGTTGCATTCGCAGAATGCAAGAGAAGTATGGATTAAACGTCTATTTGGAACCCGGAGAAGCCATTGCCCTCAATGCCGGCTGGCTCTTGACTCGTGTTTTGGATATCATTGACAATGGAATGGAGATCGCTTTGCTGGACACCTCTGCGGTTTGTCACATGCCGGACGTTTTAGAAATGCCATATCGACCCCCCTTGAAAGATTCTGGGTTACCAGGTGAAAAAGCGTATCTCTACCGCCTAGGCGGTCCCACCTGCCTGGCTGGGGATATTATTGGGGATTATAGTTTTGATCAACCTTTGCAAGTCGGAGATCTGCTGACCTTTGAAGACATGGCCATTTACACGATGGTCAAGACCAACACCTTTAATGGCATGCCCTTACCGAGTATTGTTCTGAAGAAAGCAGATGGCGAATGCCAAATCCTTCGTCGCTTCGATTACCACGATTTTAAAACGCGCTTAGGTTAAAAACATAAAAAAACAGGGGACGGTTCTCTCGATTTCGAGAGAACCGTCCCCTGTGATTATTTTTTAGACGAGATGAAAATCATCTTTATATTGGAATAATGCAGGAGATCCGCCGGTGTGCAAGAAGCAGATCTTTTCGCCTTTTTTGAAGTAGCCTTTGCGGATCAAGTCTAACATTCCGGCAAATGCTTTACCGGAATAGACGGGGTCAAGCAAAATCGCTTCGGTCTGTGCGACCAATTTAACAGCATCGATCATATCTTCGGTGGGAAGAGAATAACCGGCACCAAAGTAGCCGTCAAAGCAGATAATACCATCATCGGGGAATTCTTCGCGAATACCGACATGTTTGGCAGTCGCTTTGGCTAATTTTTGTACTAACGGCACTTGAACTGCGTTCTTTCGGCTGATGGTGATGCCAATGACTGGAATTTGACTGTTGTTACCAAAGAAACCGACAGCCAGCCCTGCATGGGTACCGGCACTGCCGCTGGTGGTCACGATGTAATCAAAATTGACGCCCATATCAAAGCTTTGAGCAAGGATTTCTTCGGCGCAAGCGACATAACCGGTTGCTCCAACGGGATCAGAACCGCCACCGACAACGATGTAGGGTTTTCGACCTTGCGCTTTCAATTGTTCAGCGACTTTTTCCATTTCGGCGACCATGGGGCTGCCACCGGGAACAACGGTAATATTTTC